>CEUZ01136540.1_pt1 | contig 144136 bp, 157 predicted proteins | sample 361511 | NCBI WGS metagenome assembly CEUZ01 (sample SAMEA2622822, study PRJEB7988) | marine metagenome | biome: marine biome (ENVO:00000447); feature: surface water layer (ENVO:00002042); material: "saline water (ENVO:00002010), including plankton (ENVO:xxxxxxxx)" | depth 5 m
TACTTAAGAATTGAAGGGGTGGGTTTCCACCAAATCCCTTGCGAAATTTGGTGGGCGATCTGAACTGCTAGACGAACTCTGTAACGCCGAACCGTATGTTCCTATTATCATTACTCATTTTTTCAATAAACCCATTCAAAACAGCGGACTTTTGCGGAAACTGTATTTAGAAAAAGACCTTTCTAGCTATGAAATCCATAGAAAAACTAACTGGTCACGAACTTCGATAAGCGATGCCCTACGGACTCTAGGAATTGAAAAATCAAATAGAAAAGCACCTGTCCTATCTTACGGTGAAAAGCTCATTGGGACTACGCGTGTAGTTCATAAAGGTGAGCAAAAAATCATCGAGAAGATGCTGGCTTTACTAGATGAAGAGCAAAACTTTTCTCAAATCTCAAAATACTTAAATAGTAAAAACATACCAACAAAGCGTGGTGGATCATGGCACCCATCCACAGTTAAAGAAATCATTAAACGAATACAAAAAAGGAAGGCTTAATCATGCGTGCAATAATTGACATATTTCTTGCAATAATTTTTTCTGTGGCTCTCGGATCTGGGTCACTTCACCTCATTAACAAAATGGTAAAGCGAGAAGCTCTTTTGAAAGTTCAAAAAGGTCTACCTTCATTAGAGTTGTTTACAAATAAAATGACTCATAAAAGATAGCCCTCACTTTCAATACGAGTACTTTACCAAATATATGAAATCCCAGCTCCTGCTCCAAAACGACTTTCATAACTTGTAAAGATTGATAAATTCTTTGTTGCTATATATTCAAGCCCTAAGTTCCATACATAATCTTTTTCCCAAGAATTATTATTTGGCAACTTAGTTTTCCAACCAAAATCATTAGTAACTTCCCAGTAACCAAAAATTGCAACTCTTGAAAAAAGCAAATAATCCACATCGAAAGAAAGTTGGAGGTTTAAATCGGAGTCAATTCTGAAATTTGAATCAATAAAGTAAGGCAAGAGCCATTTAAGTCCCAATGTTCCAACAGTCTCAGTAGCACCAAGTTCTTCTTCTATTTTATTTTCTGTATTTGCGCCCAAATAAACCCTAAAATAATCAGATAAAAAACGATCATAACTTATATCTGCTTCAAGGTTTTTATTCCAACCGTACTCTGCACCAAGGTTAAATTGATTACGAGTATTTGAGCTGGTTAACTCAATTGATCCATAATGACTTGCAGCTTTTGTCTCAGTCCACGTATACCAATGTCGATCCATATCTAAAACGTTTGAAAGTGCAAAATTATTTAACCTTGAATCTCTTTTATCTCCATAACTAAAGATCCGCGCCATTCCACCTTTCATATGATAAAGAACGTGGCAGTGAAAGAACCAATCTCCTGTTTCGTTTGCTGGAAATTCAATTGTTACTGACTTCATGGGTTCAACGTCAACAGTATGTTTAAGAGGTGAATATTCTCCATTCTTATTTAATACTCTGAAAAAATGTCCGTGCAGATGCATCGGATGATGCATCATTGTTTTATTATTTAAAACAACCCGAATAACCTCTCCTCTGCTTATCTTAATCTTATCAACCTCAGATAGAGTTTTTCCATTTAAACTCCAAACATAACGCCACATGTTTCCCGTAAGGTTTAATTCAATATTTTTAACATTATTATCCTTAAGATTCGTTTTGATAGGAGATTTTAAAATATCATAGCTAAACTCTGAACCTTTAGAGTTCATTCCCTCCTTCATCTTCATGTTTTCTTTTTTCATATCATGATTCATCATTTTATGTGATGAGTGGTCCGTCATTTTCATATCAGGCATTGAATGATCCATTTTCTTGCCAGAAGTCATATCCATGCTATGACTCATGCCAGCCGAATTCTTAGTCCTTTCAATATAATCTGGAGCTTTTACGATCATCGCTTTACGAATTTTGCCACTTCCAAGTATTGCTGTCACATGGCCAGAACCATCTTGGGCAGATGCTCTAAATTCAATACTTCCATTTTTAGGAATCGTAACAATATAGTCATAGGTCTCGGCGATTGCATGTAATACCTTCGATGCCTTTACGGGAACCACATCGACACCATCAGAGGAAACCAGCTTTGCATTAGCATCTCCAATTGTTGTCCAGAAATAAGTTGAAGCCGCTGCATTTATGACTCTCACTCGAACCCTTTCTCCTGCCTTTAATTCAGAGTATTGAATCTCTTTTTTTCCATTTATTAAAAAAGCATCATAATAGACATCAGAAATGTCTATTCCCGGCATTCTCATCTTCCAAAGCCCTAAAAGACCTCCGAAAGCACCATTTGAGATTGCATCACTTATACTGACGGCCGTTTTCTTTTTTATAGAGTACCAATCACTTCCTCTTTTTAGAGTCCGCAAAACTTCATTAGGATCTTCGTCTGTCCAGTCTGATAGTACGAGTACAAGATCTCTATCGTATTTTAATTTTTGTTTTTTAGGTTTTATAACAATTGAGCCGTAAACACCTTGTTGTTCCTGCAAGCCTGTATGTGAGTGATACCAGTATGTACCCGAATGAGTGATTTGGAAACGGTATGTAAAAGTTTTACCGGGCCTGATTGGTGGAGTTGTTAAGTAAGGGACGCCATCTTGAAAATTTGGCAAAATTAGTCCATGCCAATGAACAGAGGTTTCAACATTCATATTATTAGTTACATTAATCTCGGCAGTGTCACCTTCAGTAAATGTTAATATAGGTCCCGGAATAGAATCATTTACTGCCATTCCTTTCTTTTCTTTACCTGAAAAAGAAACTATTTTTTCACTTATTGACAGATTATAACTTTTTGCAAAACTGGTAAGGCTTATAAGCACTGAAAATATAAAAATAAATAACTTCAAAATATTTCTCCAAATTTTATTTCTGAATTAGAATCTTTTGAGACTCTTTTATCCAATTATTAATCACTTTAATTTCGGCTTCCGTTAATTTAGAGTCCCAGTGCATCAGTCTATACTTCATTGGTGGCATGTCATCTTTTTGAATAGTCTTCGTAAGTGCATTTAAATCATCCACCGGACTACCATGCCCTTCAAAAGGAAAGTCATTAGTCATATTCATATGTTTCTTTGCTTCCCTCATATCATAATCCATTAATTGTTTTGGCCCAGGAATATTGTAATACCATGGAGGAGAATCATTAACTCCATGGCAAGAAAGACATTTATTTGAGAATATCTTTTTTACGTTTCTCAAGTAATTTTTGTTTATTTTAACTAGTATTTTTTGAGATGGAGCAGTGGACACGATTTCAAAGCCATCAGCATCAAGCTCTATATCGTTTTTAGGTGTTGAATTTTCATGATCTTCTCCACCATGTCCATAGACTTGAGAAATATTTACGAAAATTAATAATAAAATAGGTAACAAGTAAGACATTTATTAATTTACCTTCTTTATTCCTTTAACAACAATCATATTCATACCATTGCTAGTAAAAACTTTTCCCTTGGCCATAACTTCCTCTTCTGCATATTTTAAAAACTTCTTATTAGTTTCTTTTAAATCTCCATGTCCTTCGCCTGAAATTTGATAAATTTTATTATCTTTTGTTAAAATCCCTATAGGGAGGCCTTTTTCAGCACATTCCTTAAAACAATCTTTATGGCTTGGACCTTTTGAGGCGTGCTTCACAAAGCATGTCAAACCCACCAAATTTCCCTTTATCATATCATCCTTCTTCTCCATTGAATCATGTCCCGAATGACTTGAGTGATCTTTCTTTTTTTCAGAGTGCTCATCACCATGAGCAAAGGCGAAATTTATTGATATTAATAATGACATTAAAATAACTAACAGTTTACTTTTCATAATACCTCCAAGTATCCCCTCAAGGGTATGCCTATTCACTCAAACTAACAATAAGTTTAAGACCAATGAATATTAATTATTTTCCATTTATCGTTATTTTTTCTCAATACAAACATTGTTTTCTTTTCATTCGCTCCAATCTTACTATCTTGGATTACATAATCATGATTATGTTTGTGAGTTGCATGTGACATTTATATATTCCTTATTTCCAATACGTTTTTATTAACTTAATTAGTTCAAAAGCAAACTTGAGGACTTTTTGGAGCTGTAGAATTTTTCATCACATGTTCTTTTACATGTCACTCGATCAATCCTCCCATAAGACCATTTAATCCACCTCCACAAGCCCTGTACTAAAGAGGCTATCATAGCTAGACAAAACTGAATTTTTCAGATTCAAAACGTATTAAAGTTCTGTGTTCTATAATTAATCATTTTAATATCTTTCAAATATTTTTGTGTGTCCTGTACTATCAAAAGAATAAACATAGAACTTCTCTTTATGTTTTCCATACTCCATTCCGGGACTTCCCATGGGCATATCAGGAACAACTAAACCTTTTTCACGATTTTCATCTTCAAGAAATTTTTTGATGCTAGCGGCAGGAACATGTCCTTCAAAAACAAATTCCCCCATAACAGCGGTGTGACAACTTCTTTTATCTTGCGGAACACCTAAGGAGTCCTTCATTTCTGATAAATTATCAATTGGCTTCTCTGTTAATTTGAATCCATATTCTCTCATATGATCAACCCACTTTGTACAGCATCCACAGCTGGGGTTTTTATAAACTACCATCTCTTGCTGTAAGTATGATGCTTTACTTGTTTTTTTTGAGGTTGAAGAGTCATTTGTGCATGCTACTCCCATTAATAATGAAAATGCTAAAATTAAACTTTTTTTCATGCCAAGTCCTTGTTTTGAAAATATTTAGTAATCTTTCTAATGTTTATGATCTGAAAGGTTTTTAACTTTTGATTATTTTCCATTATCTCCTCAGTTTCTTTAGTCATCATCTGTTGTAACTTTTTCATTTTTATTTGAATGTCTTATTACAATTAAAGTTATTAAATACTTACTCAATATCTGGAATAAAAAAATATCTCCCTATACTAAAATAACAATAATTAAAGAAAGTATAAAGGCACATAAAATATTAATTCCAAATCCTGCACTAACCATAGTTGATTTCGTAATTTTATTAGTTCCATAAACAATAATATTGGGTGGGGTAGCCACGGGCAACATATATGCCGAATTACAGGCAATTGCCAAAACAAAAATAATCACCAATGGATTAGTACCTGTATCTTTACTAAATGCGATCATAATAGGGATGATGATATTTGCTGATGCTGTGTTAGAGGCCAATTCAGTAAATAATATCGTAAAAAACACTATCCCAACAATAAGGGAAAGTGTCCCCGTTGCCCCTGTCATCTGGATTATCCAAGAAGAAAAATGTCCAGAAAGACCCGTTTTAAATAAAATTTTCCCAAGAGAAAGGCCTGAACCAAATAATAACAAAGCTGGCCAATCTATTTGAGAGGTGTCTTTGCTTGTTAAGATTTTTTTACTAGAACTAAAAGGTAACAAAAATAATAGAGATGCAAAAAATATTCCAACAATAGGTGCTGAAATATTGTTTTTTAAAAAAAGAGAAAAAGAAGACTGAGCAGGTAAAGCAAGAGTTAAAAAATTTGGTATTATCCAAAAAAATACTGTGAGTGAAAATATTACTATTACATTTTTTTGATTTTTAGTTAAATCTTTGTAGTTTTCAACTTCTTCGATATTTTTCAATATAGTATTTTTCGGTATTTTTGAAACTGTGCGCTTATAAATATAAACAAAAACAATTAAAGAAATTGGCAATGCCATAACCATCCACTGCAAGAATCCAATTTCAATACCAACTAGGTTTTTTAAATGACCGATTGCTATTATATTTGGTGGTGAACCTATTGGTGTAACATTACCTCCTACTGTTGCACTATAAGCGAGTCCTAGCAAAAGGTGTTCACTTAATTGTGGATCATCTATACCATAGGAATCTTTAAGATTTTTTAAAACACCAAAGGTAAGGGGCAATAGCATAGCGACTGCTGCTGTATTTGAAATCCACATGGAAAGAACAAAACTAAGAGATAAAAAGGCCAGTACTATCCTTTGAGGCGAACCTTGGACAAAGTTATGAGATAGTGCTTTATATGCAAGTCTTTTATCAAGCTCAGTTATCTCTAATGCCTTGGCCAAAAGAAAGCCACCAAGAAATAGGAAAATTATTGGATCTGCAAACGAAGAAAATGCTTCTATTGGTTTAACTACGCCCAATATAACAGAAAGAGTTACACCCAATATTCCTGAAATAAATAAGGGTACATCTGTAAAAAGCCAAAGTGATATAACCAACGAAAAAATTGCTAGAAATTGTTGTGCGTCTTGCTCAATTTCCAAAGGGGAAAAGAGGATGACTAGAAAAATAATTGGCCCCAGTAGATATTGGAGTCTATTAAGCAATGCTTTCAATTAATATCCTTTTGAGCATTTCAAGCCAAAATTCTTAAGAGCCCACTCTTTATATATTGAGCTGCCTCATGATCAGTTCCAGTTACTCGTATAAATTCCAAGTATTTAATACATATAGCGTTTTTTCCAACTAAGAAGCTTTACTGACTTTTTTCAAATTAGGAGTATCATTTGTGCACGATACTCCTAATGATAATAAAATTAAACTGCCTCTTATACCACGCCTTCATTGAAAAAAAATAAAGTAATCAATCTAATGTTTATGGTCTGAAGACATTTCCATTTCAGATGATTTTTCCATCATATTCTCCATGTTGCCCATCATATTTTTCATTTTCCCCATCATATTTTTCATTTTATCCATTCCCATTTCTTTCATTCCTCCCATTTTCATATCTTTCATCATCATTCCCATCGGCTTCATTTTCATACTCATCATCCCCATCATTTTTTCCATCGAGTCCATATGTAACTTCATTTCTTTTGCATGTTGACTCCATAAAACCATTTTTGTTTCATGCTTAGTTGCTTTATGCATCTCATTCATTGTTTTGTGCATTGAAGCCATGTGGGCCTCCATTTCTTTCATGTGCTTTGCCATCATATCTTCTGAGCTGTCTTTAGACATGTCCATCTTCATACCATGTCCTTTGTTTTTTCCCATTCCTGCATTAACGACAGTTGCAAAAGTAACTCCTAATACAACCAAAAATAACACTTTTCTAATTTTCATTTTTTTCTCCAATTTTAAAGAGTGAATAAAAAACACTCAAGTTAACATTTTTTTTATCAAATACTCTTAAACATATTTCAAACCAAATTTTGAAGTGACCTTTTTCTTAATTAATTCAACCGCCTCGACAGGGGAGTCCGTAATTGTAATAAGTTCCAAGTCTATTTTGCTGATCGCCTTATTCTCTAGAAGAGTCAATTCAAGAAAATTTATTAATGGCGTCCAATATTTTTTTCCTAAAAGAATAACTGGGAATGCTTTCATTTTTCCTGTTTGGATTAGGGTAACTACTTCAAACATTTCATCTAGAGTACCAAACCCACCTGGAGCTGCTATAAAGGCATACGAATATTTCGCAAGTATCAGCTTCCTTGCAAAAAAATATTTAAATTCCAAAAATGTATCAAGATAAGGATTTGGTTTTTGCTCTTTAGGAAGTTTAATATTACAACCAATTGACCTACCTCCTGCATTTTTTGCACCTCTATTAGCAGCTTCCATAAGTCCAGGACCACCACCAGTTAAAACTGTAAAACCTGCCTTGGCCAATTGTTCCCCTAAACTATAATCATAATCATAATATTCATATTCTTCTCCAAACCTTGCCGAACCATAAACGGTCACACAAGGGCCAAGCTTTCTAAATACATAAAATCCTTTTACAATCTCCCATGTTATTCTAATTATCCGTAGGATATCTCCAAATATAGGAGAGCTTGCATTAAGCAGGAACTCATCATTTTTATCGCAGCAACATTTGCCCCACTCACTAGATTTATTCAGTAATCTTTCCTTACTCATTTATGTCCTATTTTCTAAGATTTTTTCTTGTGTTTTAGTTTGCACGATTTACCAGTTGTACAACTATGACAGTCAGAATCTTTACAGCTCGACTTTCCATCACATTTTTCACATGCATTATGACAACATGACTTGTCCAATCTACATTTTCCCAATTGACAAAGATTCGTTTCCTGATTGTTAGTGCCCAATCCGCTACAGGATGAGGCCAGAGCTAGTGATAATGTTAAAAATAGAATTTTCATTTTTTCTCCCATGTATAATTATTTACGAATTACTTCAACTTGTGTTGACTCTTTAAATTCAAATTTATTATTTGTTTTAACAACTGAGAAATGATTATTAATTAACTTTATCACTTTTCCCCGTCCCAAATAAACAAGTTCACATACTGATCGACCATATCCTGTATGCTCAATATTGCCTCCCATACTTGTATTTTCATGCATTGTAATATTATTATCAGCTGTCCAACTACAATCTGATCTTTCAAATTTGATGGTATCTCCAACTTTAACTTCATTTTTCCCGAGGCAAACGATGGCCTCAGTTGCACTTAGTTTCTTAGCAACACTGCCTCTCATAAATGTATGTGCACAGCTAGATAAAATTAAAAGAGATAGTATATAAATTATTTTTTTCATAAAAACCTTCCTAAGCAATCCCATAGGCCAACATAGCATCAGCAACTTTAACAAAGCCGGCAATATTAGCACCTTTTACATAGTTAATAGCACTACCTTTATCTTCACCGTACTCAACACATTGTTGGTGTACATGCTCCATAATTTGCTTAAGCCGATTATCAACTTCCTCTCTGGTCCATGGAATTCTTAAAGCATTCTGACTTTGTTCAAGGCCTGAGACAGCGACTCCGCCAGCATTTGCTGCTTTTGCGGGAGCAAATAAGATACTTCCTTCTTGAAAGACTTTGACCGCATCTAATGTACAAGGCATATTCGCACCCTCTGCAACTAAGCTAACTCCATTTGTAACTAGTTCTTTTGCGTCCATCTCATTTAACTCATTTTGGGTGGCACAAGGGAAGGCGAGATCGGCCTTTATTATCCAAGGTTTTTTTTCTGCATGATATTTTGAACTAGTATATTTATTAGCGTACTCGCTAATACGACCTCTCTTGTTAAACTTTAGATCTTTTAACCATTCTATTTTATCAATATCAAATCCTTCTGGGTCGTGAATAAAACCGCTCGAATCTGAAAGCGTCACTACTTTTGCTCCTTCTTGAATTAGTTTCTCTGCACAAAATATTGCAACATTTCCAGAGCCTGATACTAGTGCTGTCTTTCCTTTCAAAGTCTCATTAATCTTGGCAAGCATATGACCAGTGAAGTAAATAACCCCATAGCCAGTTGCTTCTGTTCTGATCAAGCTTCCTCCATAGGAAAGCCCCTTCCCAGTAAGGGTTCCAACAAATCTATTATTAAGACGCTTATATTGCCCAAAAAGATAGCTTATCTCTCTTGCTCCAACTCCAATATCGCCCGCTGGTATATCAGTATCTTCACCAATATATTTAGAAAGCTCAATCATCATTGACTGACAAAATCGCATCACTTCACGATCACTTTTACCCTTGGGATCAAAATCACTTCCACCCTTAGCACCTCCCATAGGAAGCCCTGTTAGTGCGTTTTTATAAGTTTGCTCAAAGCCCAAAAATTTAAGAACTGATTGAGTTACACTTGGGTGAAAACGAAGGCCTCCTTTGTAAGGGCCAATAGCATTATTAAACTGAACCCTCCACGCACGGTTACAACGAATATGATTACTGTCGTCTTCCCAACATACTCTAAAGATGATGGTTCGATCTGGCTCAGTCATACGTTGTAGAATATGTCCATCATCATATTTGGGATTAGACATTGCAAAAGGCATAACGGATTCTGTAAACTCTTGAACTGCCTGATGAAATTCTCCCTCAGCAGGATTTCTTTGAACTATTCCTTCATTAAAAACTTTAATTTTCTCATGCACTTTAAAATCGTTGTTATTCATATTAATTCTCCTGTTTTAACTATGGGGCGCTGGAATTGAAAAGAAAATCACAAACATCAAAGCAAGCTGCAAGAATAAACAACCCATTAAAGCAATTCCCTGTTGTTGTCCTTTCAGTTCTAACCTAATTAATTTAAAAGCGATAAACGTCTGCAATAAAAAATAACTAGCAAATCCCTTAGAAGCAAAGTTAATAATTTCAAAAACATTTGCCGACCATATAAGAAAAATCGCTGCTGCGATGACTGCCATATAATAAACCTTCAAAGAAAAAGAGCTTGGAATTATTTCTTTAAGTAGTCCTCCAGCCCCAATTGTATCTGCAAGAGCAGCACTTAGTTGACTTGCGATTGCAGCTCCTAGTAACAAAAGAGGTAAAATACTCACGGCCTGGCCAAGACTATAACTTACAGTCGTTTCATTAAGCTCTACAATTGGAAAGTTCAAAAAGATTGGGCAAGTCAGTCCGATAAAAATAATATAAATTACGATTGCAATCCCCTGGGAATTTCTAGAAGCTTTTACTCTCATATCAGTTGAATAGTGCTCCCCCATAAATCTTGTTGTTTCAAAACCTTGTGTCACCATCAACATCCCTGCAAGCATGGCCGTCTTTTCAAACAACGTAAGTGTTTTAATTGGACTGTGTTGAAACCAATCAGTTTGTGTAATCACATCATAGCTTGCGAGTGCAATGAGAACTCCTGTAATTACTGCAAGTTTAATTGTCACAGCTATTAACTCTATCCTTTCAAGTCCTTTAGTTCCTCTCCACCAAGCGAGACCCATCACACTTAGCAAAGTAACCGTCGTTATCCATTTCATTATTAGAATTTGATCGATACCAAATTCCTTTGAAATAAATGATGTAAATAAACTAATATAAAATGCTACTGAAACAGCATATGACAATCCGAGTAGAACTTGCGATATTTTTTCAATTTTACAAACGAAATCACCATTATTAGATATTAAATAATTTTCAGCATGCTTAATATTAAATCGGATGACAATTCCAATTGAATATCCAAAAACAGACAAAATAATCATTCCCAAAGGTGCCCACTTACCAAATACAGAGTGTAGAAGTGGAGCAACTATTAAAAAACCACTTCCAATAATTGAAGAAAGTGGAGTTACTGTTGCTTTCCATAATTCAGACTCAATAAGTTTTTTTCTTATCAACAAAACGCCCATTACAAGAGTCGAAACAATTGCAATGCTGTTTAGTAAATCTTCGTTGTTAATATTTATTTCCATTCAATCTCTTCTTTGCATCATTAATGATGTTTAAATTTTCCGATATTTTTAATATCCGTCCAATGTGTTGTTTGATGACATTTGAAACAATCCTGAACTCTCGCATCTGGTCTATTTGGTATCTTCTGTGACATCATATTAAAATGCATTTTGTAATGACTTGGAGGTGCTTGATGGCATTGAATACAATCTCTTGATTTTGGAGATGGATGACGAAATTCAGCAATATTCCACATGTCAGTCCTATGACATTGAACACAGTTATTGCCAAAAAGCTCAAAGTGCTTGTCGTCGTTTGAGTGGCAGCTAGCGCAGTTTAAAAGTGTTTCTTTTTTAGAAGTACTTGGGTGAACAAAAATGCTATCTTGATTAATATCTCTTCCACTTAACTCCATTATATATGAATGCATAATGTTTTTTTCGTCGTCTGCTTTCGTACTTTTACTTAACATTAGCATACCCGTTTCTGATAAAAAGCTATGATCCATATTGGAAATATGGCCTGATCTTCCTATATGTTCTTTATGGCATCCTAAACATGTTGAAATATCTGCATGAAAAGAAGTTGGTTGACGCTCTAGAATATCAATATCATTCGCATGGCAAACAACACAATTTTGTCTCTCAACTCCTTTCATCGGACTATGACAGGCCATACAATCATTATCTAAAAATGAATGGGCCTGACTTAATTTTCCTGGGTTTACTGCTTGTTTCCAAATGACTCCACCTAACGTTGACTCTTTAAAGTGAGTAGGATTAAACATAAAATGTTCAACAGATATATAGATTAAGGTCAAAGATAAGATTGCAAATAAGATATTTTTCACAGCCACCTCAAACCAAAATAAAATTCACTAAAGATGTGAAATACTAAAATGCCATAAAGGACTAGGGAAATAACAATATGAAACTTTAACCATCTTTTAAACCAAAGTTTTATCGTTTCATGCATTTTAATAGAATACTCAACATCAGAGATTGAATCTGCCAGCTTAAGTAAAGTTATTTCGTCAGATGGAGCACCTGCCATGGCCAGTGATAGCTTCTTAAAGAAAAATGGAAGATAGGTTATTGTTCCGTGGGTGTTTAAAAAATTAGAACTTACTTTTATTGATAGATTTTCATATTGTTCTAATAACTTTGTCCAAAGTTGTTTTTTATCCCTCATTTCAGTTGTGATTTGACCCAAGAGATAGCGTCCTATAAAGCCACTAATCACAACAAGTAGCATAAGAAGAATTAAACTTATACCAACCAGACTATCAAAGCGATGTCCTGTGTGTATTAAACCTAGAATAGGACCGATTATACCTGCATAAATATGCCACCTTAAAAAGGTGGACATCTTCATCCACTTTGTAAAATGAGTTTTTATTTTTTTTAATCTTTTAACTATAAGATAGAGCAAAGGTACAAACATAAAAAAGGTAGCGATAATACCAATCATGCTTCCTGTAAAGCTTCCTGGAAATGAAGGAGAACGATGGAGAATAAACCCCACCCATAATACTAACATGAGTATAACAAGTCCTGTGACTGTATGACGCTCTTGTAGATTCATCAAACCTCAATACTCACATTTCCATTGGTTTTTGCCTGACATGCCAAAATAATACCTTCTCTTTTCTCATCATCTTCTAAAGAATCTTCAGCTTCCATCGAAACTATTCCTGAAAGAAGCTTAACTTTACACATTCCACATTCTCCAGAGCGGCATGAGTTTTCAATTTCAATACCATTTTCTTCAGCCGCTTCTAATATTGTTTGTTCACTTGTAATGTCCACTGTCTTATTTAAAACTGTAAATGTTAGTTTTTTTGGTTCTTTCTTGTTTGCAACAGCATTTACTTTCTTTTCAGTTTTAGGCTTTGCAGAACCGAAAGCTTCTGTCTTAATTTTTTCTTTCGGGACACCAAGCTCGGCAAGTATTAATTTTACAGCATCCATCATTGGAATTGGACCACAGATATGTACTGCTTTTGCATTGAGATCGGGAATGAAGTTATTTATAAGCTCTTTAGTAAATCTTCCTTGAGGACCCATCCAACTTGTGCCTTTGGCCCTTGTCATACTAGCCAAAACATTTAAATTAGCATGACGAGATTGAAGATATTCAAGCTCTTTTTGATAAATAAAATCTTCACTGGTTTTTGAACAAAAGAGAAAATAAATTTCTCCAGTCCAACACTTGGCAGTTAAATATCTCACAGCACTCATCATAGGAGTAACTCCAACTCCACCAGAGATCAGAACAATGCTATTTGCATCAGTCCCATTAAAATAAAATTTACCGTAAGGAGCATTAACTTCAACCACATCATATAGTTTAAGATCATCATGAAAGTATTTACTAACTAAACCTTTATCTTCTCTTTTTATAGTAACTTCTATGAAGTCTTTCACAGTAGGAGATGATGCGATTGTGTAGGATCGCCTAACTTTTTTTCCATCTATATCCAGCACGAAAGTAACAAATTGCCCTGGCTCATAATTAAATGCAAGAGAAGAGTCATCAATATTGGCCAATCTAAAAGTTTTAACTGCTGGAGCTTCATCAAATATACCAATTATCTTAAGAGGGCCTGAATACTTTTTGGTTAGTTTTTCAATTTTACTAATAGATTTTGACTCATTAACCGTTTCCTTTATTTTAGGCTCTCGGTCTTCTATAATTTCAGGTTCAGTATTTTCTGCTGGCACTTTTTTTGAGAGACCTTCTAAAAGAATTGCAGCTCTTTTCATTTTAAAGAAATACATCCAAATCATTATCAACATAAAGAGAATCAGTATGACCATAATTGATGTGTGGAAAAAAGACATTCCAAGCAAAAATGAATGCTTTTGTTTTGCTTGAAGTGACATAGGTATAAGATTCATCTCCTTTTTAAACCAACGAAGAGCAATATTTTGAGGGGCCTTACCTTCTTTAATAGCTTTATTTGCAGCTATTCCACTATTAAATTGACTTACCCCTTGTTTGATTTCTTCTAAAGCATTTTCTAACTTCAAATAATCAGTAACTTCGCTAGTTATATTCAAGTCCTTAAAACCACTATTTATTAATATTCTTCCTTCTTCTATTCTTTTATCTGCTGCCTTTAATATTTCCTTTCTTTTTTCTTCTGTTAGTTCTTTAAGATTCATCATCGTCGGATATATATCCCAAGTTGTAGGTGACTTCTTCCCACAATTTCCACCAGGGCATCCGGCCATCATGCCGCCTTTTCCACCCATCATGCCGCCTTTTCCACCCATCATGCCGCCCATGCCACCTTTTCCACCCATCATGCCGCCCATGCCACCTTTTCCACCTTCCATGTCGGCCATACTATCTTTTCCATCTGACATGTTGTCCATTCCATTTGAGGAATCTAATTTCATGGAATCGGAGTTATTTGCTTTAGGTTTACTATCATTTGCATAGACATCAGGGTGATGACTCTCATGCTCCTTATCTGAAGTTTGAGAATAAATATTCAAAGATGAAACTGTTAAAATGATAAGTATTAATAAATGTTTAATTTCTCCTCTCCTCTTCATTTTTTTAAGCGATGTCTCTTACTTAAAGTATATTTTTAAAATAATTAAAAATCTAACAAACTGCAACCTTCTTGATAATCCTAAAAAAGTGCAAATAATTTTAAATGGAAATTTATAATTATTTTTTAACGCGTACTAAATCACCCTCTTTAAATTGAAAAGATCCGTCTGTTTTAACTAATGAATAATGTGAATTTATAATTGATTCAACTCTTCCTTTACCAATTTCAATTAGCTTGCAAAGGCCACCTAGTCCTTCAATAGAATTATCATATTGGTTACAGTCGTTATTATAAAAAATAATACTATTTCCTACATCGACTTCATTGTTCCCTAAACAAATATGGGCATCTTTCTCGCTCATCTTCATCACAACATTTCCTCGCATAAACTTATGCGGATTACTAGAGCAACTAACTAGCCACCCGAGAAAAAAAACCTTTATCAGCAAATTCATAAATCCTCCTTTAATTCCTATCTTTCAAATAAAAACCGATATTTCTTGATACATACTAAGCTTATAGGGTCTTTTAATTCGTCTTTATAATCCAATATTTTTTTCATCGGCCTCTCTAATGCTTTTAAAACGTCTCTTCTCTTTACGATACCTGCTAAATATCCTTGTTTGACTTTATTTATTATCCATAATTACTTGCGTGGGGTAGGCAGTATCAAATTCTCCATTTAAATAGTATTTAAAGTAGAAGAAAGTTGTACACGTTAGAGCAAGAATAGATATTGCACTCATCATATATCCTGCAAACCTAACTAGTTTCGAGTTTTCTTTTTTTCCGTAATAAATTATCAATAACCCAATACCTAAAACTAGTATTTCAAAAACAAATGCAATATCACCTAAAAACTCTGCCATTATTTATCCTTTTTTCTTTTTATTATTCTATAAACGATATAAGAAATTCCAAAAAATATTACTGAAGAAAAAATGCTAATAAGCATGTAATGATCATGTATAGAGCTACTATGCCAACTCATCAAAGCTACACCTCAGAACTTTTTTGCTTAAATAAACCTGCCCTCTTCGGTAGATACGCGGGAACATTTTTTTTATAATCTAAATATTCTTTCCCGAATTCCTTAATCATTTGCTTCTCTTCACTTTTGCCTAAGCTATGATACATAAAGAGAAGAACTGGAAACATTACTAATGTTAATAACGTCGGCCACATCAACAAAAATCCAAACATAATTGCTACAAACCCTATATATTGCGGATGTCTTACCTTCGAATAAAGACCAGTAGTCGCTAGAGTTTTATTTCTTTGGGCCAAGTGCAATACTTTCCAACCTGAAGACAACATCACGAAACCGGTTACAATAAAAATATTTGCTGCAATATGGATTGGGTGAAAATGTGGGTCAATCTTTGAATCTAGAAAAGCACTCCAGAGGTGTCCATTTTCATGTGAGAAAATATTTAAGCCAGGGAACTTTTCACTTAACCATCCTGAAAGAAAGTATATAGTGAGGGGAAATCCATACATTTCGGTAAATAAAGCCAAAATAAATGCTGAAAACCCACCGAGAGATCTCCAATCTATGGCACTCTTTGGTTTAGTAAAACTAAAAGCAAAAATAATAAAAATTGCTGAATTTAAAACTACTAAAGTCCATAATCCATATCCTGATTCACCGTGCATTATGCTCCTCCTTATTTTTACTTTTTTCAAATTCTTCACTATCACTGCGATGAGAATCATGGTGTCCATGGCCGCCATGTCCATGATCTCCATGCATAAAGATATGCATTAGCGGGCAAAGGAGTAAAATACTATAGGGTAGTAGGCCTAAAGCGTGTTCTAAATGATAGGTGTAAACCCAATAACCAATCCCTAACAAGCAGAGTAAGACTATTGGGTTTTTCCAAAAATTTTTTATTTCATTTCTATTCATATATTTACCTTCCTTAAATCTTTATCTTTTTAAGTCTAAGTGAGTTTGTAATTACGGAAATAGAGCTAAAACTCATCGCAGCGGCTGCAATCATCGGACTCAATAAAATTTCAAAGGCTGGGAAAAGAATACCTGCTGCGATGGGGACTCCTGCGGCATTGTATATGAAAGCAAAAAACAAGTTCTGCTTAATATTTGCCATTGTTGCTCGACTTAATTTTCTAGCTCTAACGATTCCACGAAGATCACCTTTTACAAGAGTTACTCCCGCACTTTCCATCGCCACGTCTGTACCAGTTCCCATAGCGATACCAACTTGAGCTATCGCAAGTGCTGGGGCATCGTTAATTCCATCTCCGGCCATGGCAACAATTTTTCCTTCAGCCTGAAGTCTTTTAACTTCTTCAACTTTTTGCTCTGGTAATACTTCTGCAACAACTTTATCAATCCCAAGTTTACTAGCTACTGCTTCTGCTGTAGTCTTGCTATCACCAGTAAGCATAACTATTTCTAACCCTTCATTATGTAATTCTGTAATTGCCTGCAAGCTTGTTTCTTTTATTGGGTCCGCAACTCCGATTAGTCCTGCAAATTTATTATCTATTGAGACGAACATAACAGTCTGTCCTTCTCTTCTATATTTTTCAGCTTCATTTATGACATGATCTATTGAAATATTTTCTTCTTTCATTAATGCTTTATTTCCGAGAGCAATCTTTCTTCCTTTAATAACTCCCTTAACGCCTTTTCCTGTTACTGAGATAAAATCATCAACATCAATTAAGGATAAACCTTGTTTTTCAGCACCTCTTACAATTGCTTCAGCTAAGGGGTGCTCACTTCCTTTTTCTAGACTTGAAACCATTGCTAAAAATTCATCTTTATTTTGGGCAGCTTCTGGATTGATCGTTACAAGCTCAGGTCTTCCCTCTGTTAAAGTCCCCGTCTTATCGACAACAAGAGTCGTTACCTTTCTCATAATCTCTATTGCCTCAGCATTTTTAAAAAGAACTCCCATCGTAGCTGCACGACCCGTTGAAACCATTATTGACATTGGAGTTGCGAGGCCGAGTGCACATGGACATGCTATGATTAAAACGGCAACGGAATTAATTATAGCGTAGGCCATAGCAGGATCGGGTCCCCAATTCGCCCAAACAATGAACGTAATAATCGCAATTAATAATACGATAGGGACAAAATACCCCGCAACAACATCGGCTAATTTTTGAATAGGAGCCTTGCTTCTTTGTGCTTCAGCTACCATATGGATTATTCGAGAAAGCAAAGTATCGGAGCCTATTTTTTTTGCTTCCATAATAAAGCTACCAGTTCCGTTTACTGTTGCACCAACAACAGAACTATCTTTAGATTTCTCAACAGGTATTGGCTCACCAGTTATCATTGACTCATCAACATTACTTTTACCTTCAACGACAATGCCGTCTACTGGAATCTTTTCTCCTGGACGAACTCGTAATTTGTCATTTAGCTGAACATTTTCAAGTGGAATATCTTCCTCTGATCCATCTTCACTAATACGCCTGGCAGTTTTTGCAGCTAGACCAAGTAGTTTTTTTATTGCTTCACCTGTTTGATTTCTAGCTTTCAGTTCTAAGACTTGGCCTAAAAGTATCAAGGTCACAATCACTCCCGCTGCCTCATAATATACAGCAACATGTCCCAGTGAATCTTTAAATGAGTTAGGGAACATGCTTGGGAATAAAGTGGCCACGAGGCTATAGAGATAGGCGACACTAACGCCAATACCAATTAGGGTGAACATATTCAGGCTTTTCCTAATAATGGAGTCGATTCCTCTCACATAAAAAGGCCATGCTGAATAAAGGCAGACAGGAGTGGCGAGAAAAAGTTCAAGGTAAACTTTGAACTTCGGGGAAATGATCTTTGAAATGGGTTGACCTGGGAAGAGATCACCCATTGATATTATAAATAAAGGTATAGTGAACAGTGCCGCCAACCAAAACCTTTTGGACATATCTTTTAATTCTTCATTTTCGCTATCATTTGCAATCAATGGCTCAAGTGCCATACCACATTTAGGACAACTTCCTTGACCAATTTGCCTGATTTCTGGATGCATTGGGCAAGTATAAATAGCATTAGGATCAGAACTATTTTTAATCTGTAATTTACCGTGAGTCGAATGAACATGATTTTCATGGCAACTGGTTTTAGCCTCGGTCATTTACTTTTTCCTTCCAGTTTCTTTCAAAACCGCAACTAATTCATCTATCAAATCTTTAGCTTTTTTTTCATCATCAGTAAGTGCATTCATTATACATGCACCCACATGCCCTTCTAAAACTCGACCTTCAACTTTTCCTAAGGCTGCAAATACGGCTTTAAATTGATTGAGGATTTCGATACAATACCGCTCATCCTCAATCATTTTTATAATTCCTCGTACTTGGCCTTCAATTTTTTTCAACGAATCAATTTCTTTCGTATGATCAGTACCTTTTACGTTCACTACTTTCCCCTAGAAAGAAAAATTATTTTCCCTTTTGAACTAAAGTTCCTTCAGTAAGTTTAAAGCTACCATCAGTTTTCACTTCAGAGTAATGAGAGTTCAGTAACTTTGTAACGGTTCCCGTTCCCAGAACTTTCATATGACACTCTCTAACGTCTCCACCGCCCTCATCTCTCGCACCACTAGCAGTTCCTATACAATGATTGGTGTAAAAACTTAATTTTTCACCAATTTTGACATCGTTGTTCCCTAAACAAACATGAGCTGTATTTTTGTCTGTCTTCATTGCGACTGTCCCACGCATGAAATTATGAGCACAGCTTGAAAGTAAAAGGGCCAAGGCAACTGTTGTTAAGATAGTCTTCATTGTGTTTCTCCTTAAAAAAGTAATTGTTAATCAATTAATTATTTCTCATTAGTACCCTACCCCCCATAGGTATAGGAAGTACATGATCTATATCAGCTTTAAAAATTTAAAATAATAGTCGATAGCAACGTAAAGCGACACGAGTTAATTCAGTCAATTTACCAGTATAAAGTTAAGCCTAGACCACACTTACATAAACAGTAAGGCAATCGCAGTGCCAAAAAATGATATGTGAATCCCTACAGCCTTTAAGCATGTTACAGATTTAAGAAGAGGAACTGAGCCTAATAAAATATTGCATATATATTGCGTGCAATATTTTTAATTATTGTATCTTTGCAATATTAAAATCTGTACGGAAGTCTCAGCTCGAAAACATGTCGGTATCGAAATGTCCTCGATCCCTTTAAATACCTGAAAATATTACAGACTCGATTTGCCAATCAACCTCTAAAGCGATTGTATAGCCTACTGTGTCGAAACTTTAGAAGTGGCACAGGCCTTGCTCATAGACTGAGCAGATAGCGAATTTAACCGCTGGGGGAAAGCTTGAAAAAAATTGTTCTTGGAACAACATTCACCGCACTAGTTTTGATTGGAGGTTTCTATCACCAACAAACAAAGCATGTAACCAGCTATGTAGAAATTCCCTACATCAAGGCGGTGTATTCCAAGCCAGTTACTTACGATCCGGCCCAGATGAATGATGGGGCTTCACTAATATTTTCAGAGCTTGTTTATGAAGGCCTTCTTAGATTTACCGAAACCTACGGCATTCAAGCAGGGATCGCCAAATCTTGGGAAACAAGCAAAGACGGCAAGACTCTCACCTTCATATTAAAAAACAACGCCAAGTTTCATAATGGCGATAAGATCACAGCTTTTGATGTTGTTGCTTCATTAAGTCGAATGGTTGCCCCTGAAAGCAAAGTCTTTAAATATTACGATATGATTTTAGGTGCTAGTGATTACCATAGCGGCATTAGCAAATCGGTTTCGGGGATTAAAGCCAGTAATGATCACACAGTAACCATTGAACTTAAAAATCCCTTTCCACCAATTCTATATGTTTTAGCCGGTGGAACAGCCAAGGTTCTTCCTGCAAAACTTTTAAGGACAAAAGACTTCTTTAAGAACCCCATTGGCTCTGGCCCATTTTCAGTAGCCAAAATTGATAAGATTGATATTGAGCTTAGACGCTTTGAAAACTATCACGGTAAAAAACCGCATATTAAATCTATGATTTTAAGGGCCGTTGATCAAACCACGGCAATGCAAGAAGCTAAAGAAGGAAAAATGCACGATCTTTCTAGCTGGCCATTAAGTGGTCTTGAAGATGTTTTTAAAGAAGGACAAGATTTTAGCACTGTTGTTGCCGATACATGGATCATTGGATTCAATACAAGAATTGCACCGCTAAATGATATAAAAGTCCGTAAAGCTCTAAAGCAAAGTATCGACTCTGAAAAATTTAGAAAAACTTTTTACCCAAGTGCTGCACAGGCAAATGGATATGTGCCTACAGGTTTTCCCGGCTATATTAAGAATGAAAGCCCAATACAGCAGGAGGAAATACCTAAACATAGTCCTATTACAATAACTATTCCCGAAGGCCTTGATAAAACAAATGAGATTGCTACTTTTTTTGAAACCACTCTTAAAAAGAAAGGTTGGAAAATAAAAACTGAAGTTTTATCTTGGCCTGAGATGATGAAGAGGTATGAGGATAAAACGTTACAAACCTTTCTTGTCTCTATGATAGTGGATTATCCGGACACTGAATTTTTACTTAATAACTTTGCTTCAAGTAACCCTGATAATTATAGCGGTATAAAGGACAAATTAATTGATTCTTTACTTACATCAGCAAGAGGTCTTCAAGACAGAGTAAAAAGATTTGATGTTTATAAAAAATTGGCCAACAGAATTGAAACTCTCGCTCTATCGGCAAATTTATTTCACTCGAAACCACATTACTGGATTCACAAATGCGTAAAAGGATTCAAGCCAAACCTTTTGGCCGTTGCTTATATTGATTATCGAAAAGTTAGCTTTGATAATTCATGCTTAGAGGAGGCCAGTAAATGAATCGTAGCCTTTCCTTTAAAGAATATTTAAACAAAAAACTGTTGCCATATAAAATCATTTTACCGGCATCATTAGCGTTAATTACGGCAATTATTACGGCGTACTCCATATTGATATTCTATTCAGACTCTGACCTCTCATTTGCAAGGGCCATCTCTCCCCATATTTCAACTCTTATTGAAACTCAAGATGGGCCGGAGCTTCAACGTTTTATAACCTCGGTGGCAAAAGAAAAAGGCATTAGGATTGAAATTTTTGATGATAAAAGAATTATTGCCTCCAGTGATTCAACTACCACTGTTGGCATTCCACTTAAAAATATCGGCATGGGCATATTGGGAATTAAAACTAAAATCTCCAGAGATAATTTAATATCGACGGTCAAAATCAAAAGAGATGGTGGCCCAGCAAATCTTAATTCTAATATTCGGATTTTCAACCCGACTTTTGAGCTATTTTTTATGGTTATGATTATTTCAGCAATAATATTTTTTCTCAGTTTTTTAATTCTAAATATACTAGCAACAAAGATCATTTCAACAGCACAAAAATCAATTGAACCTATTAAAGAACTTGAACATAGTATTAGAAAGCTCTCGGAATTTGGAGAAGTAAGTCTTTCAAACTATATGTATATTGAAGAACTTGAAAATATCTATAATACGATTCTAACCACAAGCTCAAAACTAAAGCGTAGTAATGATAACTTGGCCCAAGCGAAGGCCAAGGAGTTAACCGTTGAAGCTTATAAAAGACTCATACATGACCTTCACACACCTGTTGCGGCTCTAAAGCAGATGATTAAAATTATTAATAAAGAAGGTATTCCCCAAGATAAAAAAGATTTTGCAAAAATGCGAGTGGCTGAGATTGCAGAACAAATTTTATTTCAGGTAACGGCATCCAAAGGAAATCTTAAAGTAGATATTGATCGCAAAGAGAATGACTTAAATGAATCTGTTCGTAAGGCAACTGGGCAGGCGCAAATGGCATTAACAGAGGTTCAAAATGTAGAGATAGTTGAAAAATACGACAGCTCTATAAAGTCGTTTCTTCATGACAACATGATGCTAGGTAGAGCAATTAGCAATCTTGTCGTTAATGCTATCGAGGCCAGTAAAGGTCAGGTTGAAGTTGTAGTTAAAAAAATAAATAAAGAAATATCCATCGCTATTTCTGATGATGGTGAAGGAATTAAACAAGAAGATGTTTCTCTCTTTTTACAAGGAAGGGGGAAATCAAAAAAGAAAAATGGTGTTGGTATTGGATTGTCCAGTGCTAACCATATTATTAGACTCCATGGTGGTAAAATCATCTATAGAAAATCGCATCTTGGTGGAGCATGTTTTGACATAAGGATGTAGGGGTAAATTATGAATAAAGAATTAATTTTATTGGTAGACGATGACAAGGCCATTTTAGAAAGTAGTGAAATCCTGCTCTCTGATGAGTTTTCTATTTTAACGGCAACAAGCGTGAATGATGCAAAGGATATAATAAAAACGTCTGACGTTCAGCTTGTGGTTATTGACCTCAACTTTGAGGGACACGCCGAAGATGGCTTAAACCTTATTAATCATATTATTAAAGAGTATCACCAAATCCCCTTTGTGGTATTAAGTGGGGATAAAGATACAAAGCGAGTTGTTGAGGCGATGAAAAGGCCATTAACTGACTTCATAACAAAAGATGGCGATCACGATGACCTCTTAAGAATTGCCATTAGAAAAGGGCTTAGTAAAAAGAAAGAACAAAGCCAGAGAAAAAGTAATTCAACTGAATTTAAAACTAAGTCACCGGCAATATTTAAGATGTTTAAAGACTTGGATAAACTTTTGCGTAGTGGAAGTGATGCCTCGATTCTAATAAACGGTGAATCTGGTACTGGAAAAGAGTACATGGCAAAATATATTGCAAGTTATTTGGGAAAAAGACTTGTCGCCGCGAATATGGCAAGTATCCCAAAAGAAACAGCCGAGTCAGAGCTTTTTGGTCACATGAAAGGAGCTTTCACAGGTGCAACTGCAAATAAGATAGGTCTTCTCGAACAGGCCCATAATGGCGTTTTCTTTCTTGATGAAATTGGTGATTGCTCACTTGAGATTCAAGCCAAGTTACTTCGTGCCGTACAAGAAAGAGAAATTATGCCAGTTGGTGCAACAGTACCAAGAAAAATCACCTTGAGATTTATTGCGGCAACACATAAGGACTTAACTCAGGAAGTTGAAAAAAGTCTTTTCAGATTAGATTTACTTCAAAGGCTTAATACCTTCACCTTTGAAATCCCTTCTCTTAGAGATCGTCCTGAAGATATAGAATATTATACAACCATGTTTATAAATGAGTTTTCTAATGGAATTTTCTTTCAAATTCATCCTTCGGCCTTCCATGCATTAAAGCAACACGACTGGCCCGGTAATGTTCGAGAGTTAAAAAATGTAATCCAAAGGGCAATGATCTTTACAGATAGACGATCTATTAACGACGATATTATCTACAGGGCGTTAAATTGTACTCCTCAAAAAATACAGAAAGAAATCACCAAGGATTCATCATTTGACCTTAACAAGCTTAAGGATGATGAAATCAAAACGACAATTATAAAAGTACTTAAGGCCACAAAAGGAAATAAAACCGCTGCTGCCAAGTGCTTTGGTGTTGATTACTCAACTTTATATCGTTGGATAAAAAAATATAAGTTAGATGCCTTTATCCCTTCTAAAGGCCGAGGTCGCCCAAAGTTGCCTCTTTCAATCACAGGGGTTGAAGTATAATGAAAATTAAAAGTTATATAAACGAACATTCAAAAACAAACTTAGTTTTTATTCCTGGGGGGCCGGGCTTAAGTTCAATCTCTTTTGAAAAGCTTATCCCTTTAAAAGAAAAATACTCATTATTTTTTCTTGACCCTGTGGGGACTACAACAGAACTGAATGACAGCCACAGCTATGAGATTTTGCTTGATGAAGTCAAAGAAGCCATTAAAGACTTAGCGAATGTTGTTTTATGTGCCCACTCGTTCGGAGGCATACAGGCTATAGATATTACTGCAAATAATTACCAAAACATCAAAGGTCTTATCGTTATTGGATCACCTGTTTCAAACAGAGCCTTTTCATCACTTGGTGAACGCTTTGAAAAAGGTATTACCGATAAACATATTGAAATTTCAGGTAAACTTGAAAAACAACCTACGGATGAAATTTATAAAGAGTGGTTCTATATTTATAGAAAATTCTATTTTCACCCTGACCATGCTGATCAATGTATTGCCACTATCACCGATGATTCAGTTTGTGTAAAAAGCTACACTGAGGCCATTGCAGAGAGTGCCACAAAAGAAGATCGACTTCACAAATTAAAGTCAGTCGATATTCCAAAATTATTTATCTCTGGTGAAGCTGATTTGGTAATGCCACCTGAACCTGCAAAAGATGAAGCGGCCTTGGGTGGATTTAATTTAAAAATAATAAATAATGCTGGGCATTTTGCTCATTATGAACAACCACAACAAACAATTGAAACAATAGATAATTTTTTATCAGGGGAGAAATAGTATGAAGACATTTTTAAAAACTATTGCACTATGCTTGGCAATTGCAGCGAGTGCGCAGACAGTTACGAGTTATGCAGAGGGGATTAAAGACCTTCCGGAGTTAATTAAAAGCCAAGAAAGAGTACTCACGCAGTTACTCTCTGGTAATAAGGTTTCATTTTTAGAAGAAAATGGCACCGAAACAAATGAAGTCTTGAGCGATAGAGAAAGAAAAGAACTTATTATAAAAAACATGGTTCATTACATTCGCTTGCTTGAGGGTGAAGAAGCTCTAATTGGTGAAATCAGAAATCAAGTTTTTCCTGATCTTGATATTAATGAAATTCTTAATGGGCGAATGAATCCGGGAATTTAGTATGCAAATAGTAGCAGTAAAGGCCACTGATTATAAAAAATGGATTGGTGGCTTAATTATGCTTTCATTTAGTCTGATTGGCTTTCTTAGGTGGCAAGCATCGGGAGAGCTTTTCTTTTTACTACTTTTCTTTAGAGATTTTATTGCAGCAGTATTTCTAATAAGAAGAGAAGCGGCTATCAAGACAGGAAACAAGACGATGGCCTCTGTTGCATATATCTCTAGTGCTTTACCCTTAATTTATTTCTCAGCCCCTTATGGCTTAGAAACAAACTCAATCAAACTAGTTGCTGATTTGTTTGCTATAGCTGGATTTTTAATCGTTACTTGGGCCACTATAGACCTTGGAACTAAGCTAGGTGTTTCTCCTGCTAAGCGAGGTACTCGATGCACCGACGGTATCTATAAGTTCATAAATCACCCCATGTATGTTGGCTATGGAGTTGCCCAAATCGCAATGATTTTTATAAACAAATGGAATATAATAATATACTCTTTATCTATAATATTAATGATTATACGAGCCAAGAAAGAAGCAAAGTTGATAAATGAGTGAATATATTTATAGATTCCGATCTATTGAAAAAATTATAGAATTTCAAGAACTGGAAAAACAAGAAATTTATTTTTCAGACCCAAAAGACCTCAATGATCCACTTGAAGGGTTTAGGGATATTTACTGGCAGGGCGACCAGACTCTTTGGAAAAATTTATTTAAAAACTATCTTCTTTGTCTCCAAGATTTATACTTAATGATTAGAATTGGAGGTGAGGATCACCTTGTTACAGATGAGTCCATTCACGTCTTTAGCACTTTTGATAGACTTCCAACACCAATATATCAAGATAAAATTAAAAGCATTTTTGATGATTTTTTTTCAAATGAGAAAATAATTACTTTAATTGAAGGAATCTCACAAAGAGATAGTATTCGACGAACTGAGCTTATCTTTTATTTAGAATCAATACACCTTTACTGTCTTCAGCTAATAAAAAATCACGATGACACTGTTGAAAGTAAAGGTGAATTTGATACTGAAATGGATAATCTTTTAGGAAAAAACCCTCTATTCAATATGGACTTCTTCAACCTCTTAAAAAAAGCAAAAGAAGAGCACAATAAACTTGAAAACTTAGAAGATGTTATCTTTGAAGTAATACAACATACAGCAAGTCAAACAAAGCTAATCAGTTCTCTTAATAACCTAGAAAAGATGGAAAATAATAAAAAGTTTTATCTTTTTGATTTCCCATCAAAATATGTAAAGCAACTTGAGAAATTAATGTTTTGGCCTTGGTATACTGCTTGCTTTTCAAAAAATCCAAAAGATCCCTCTATGTGGGGATATTACGCAAATGGACATAAGGGAATATGTTTAAAGTTTAAATCGACAGAGAAAAATAAAATTAAAGGTATTAATCTAAATACTGTTACTGGTTATGGTGGAAATAAAAATGAAACTCGAAAACATTATGGAGAGAGGTTTTTTGAACTGCATGATATTAATTACAACTCAAAAGTAAAGCCTATAGGATTTTTTAGATCAATAGGACGTTTACCTTACCCTGACTTAATAAATCAATGGTACAGCAACGAGAACAAGGAATTAAGCCCATTAGTCCAAGATATCATTCAAGGTCAAGACAGTTGGCGAGAAGCCTACTGGAAGCGGTTCTATAACGATATACCTCTTAAAATGAAAGAATGGAGTCACGAAGAGGAAACGAGATTAGTTCATACAAGCATTCTAAATGACACTGTAGAGGAAAAAGATCGTCTTCTTAAATATAATTTCAATGATCTGGATGGAATTATATTTGGCTTAAATACCTCTGATGAAGATAAAATTAGAATCATTAATATTGTTCATGATAAATGCATGGAATATGACTCTTTGGATTTTAATTTCTATCAAGCTAATTATGATGTCAAAACAAGTCAAATAACAATATCGCCTCTAAGCTTAATTAAATTTACAAAATAATATCTCGATTATATTGCTTCCATGCAATTTCTGAATTGTTGCACGCAATAAATACGCAATATTTTATTTTCTAATTTTCCAATTCAAACTTTTCTAAATATTTGATTTCACTCAATCATGCCAACTAATCAAATTTGGCACACATCCTGTAATAGATAAAAGCAAGATTAACAACTGAGAAGCACTCAGGGGGAAATATGCTTTTATCAAAAATAAAAAAAACAGGAATTAAAAGAAGTAAGAACTTCAAAAAATCTTTTGTAAAAGACCAAACAAAAAAGTTCATTCACTTTCTTAACAGACCTATCAATGAGGAAAGGCTTCGAGAAATCGAAGAAGAAAAAGTTCGTATTCAATTTTACTACCCATTCATCAAATAAGGAGAACGTCATGGACGCTAGAGAAATAACTATGGAAACAAAAAGAATAATTAAGATTTCAGATAAAAGACAAGAACAAGAATATTTAAGAAAAATGAACTTCGTACCTACTGCTTTTAAAAAATACAGTAAAAGAGAACAAGATCAAGTGAGAGAAAAGGTTACACAACTTCCCTCTGATGAGTTTGTTGTTATCTATCTAAGTTTTTGGGAGAACTTTTGTGAATATGAAATTGCAAGAGCAATCTGCTCTACAGTAAGTAAAGTCACTAAAATAAAAACAAAAGCACTTTTAAATTTAAGAGAGATGATTGAATCAGATCAACAAAACAAGGAGCTTCGGATCGCGTAAAGCATAAATTGGCGTGTACTGGACGGTTTAATAAGAAAAATAATTTGGAGAATACAAAATGAACAATGCAAATAAACAAAAAAACGAAACTTTTCAACTTTATTGGTTTGAGCCTCAAAGCAATAAATACTTTCCGGCCGGAGTCGCCTTTCACGATGAGCAGTTTGGAGAATACAGATTAAAAATTGATATGTACCCAGACAATCAATACTACCTAAAAGCTCTTAACTCCACTGATGAGACAGTAAGTTACCGTGTTGAAGTTGTTGTAAAAAAGAATGGGAAGTTTCATCAAAGAAAAGTTGTAGGAGAAGGTTATAGCAGCTCTCAAACAAATGGCGACATAATTATGTCTCTTGGACCTTATACAAAAAAACTACTTCTAGGAGGTAAATAATGATTAATAAATCAAATTATTTATCATTGGGTATTATGTTTGGTTTTATTGCCATCATGGTATTTTTCCCCGATTCTGCTTTTGCACAATATGGCGGTGGCTTTGAATCAAAAATGCAAGGCCTAACCAATAAGTTAATTACTGTCATCTTACCTTTAGTAAGCGTCTTGGGTCTTGTCTATGCAGTGATTCTTGCTCTTACAGGTGATGGTGCGGCCAAAGGTCGAATCATCATGGTTATCGTCTGTAGTATTGTCGGTTTTATGGCCCCTCATATTATCAGTTGGTTTCAATCAGCCGCAGGATCATAATTTGAAACTGAGTCAATCTATCGTACATAGAAAATTAGATTCAAAGCTTAAGATCGTGGGCCTAGAAATCCACGATCTTCTTTTTGTCCTGTTATTTGCAGCGATTATGAATCTAATTTTGGGCCAGACAGCAATAGGTTTTTATCTTGTTTTTGTAGTGCCGGCGATAATGGCGGCGGTTCTGTTTATTGTCAAAAGAGATAAACCTGATAGTTTCTTAGTTCACGCTATTAGGTACTACACAAACTCGGGAGTTTTTTCAGCAGGAGATAAAGGAAAGAATTTTAAATTAAAACAAATGAGGATTAATGAGTCTAAGTTTAAAAGATAAGCTGCCTTACTGGCACTTTGATGGCGATATAATGGTTTTTGAAGATGGAAGCCTCGGTAAGGGATATAAACTTGAAGGGTACGATATTAATTGCACTGACAGCGATAAAATCAACCAACTCTCTTTAAGTTTAGAGCATCTACTAACAGGTGTTGAAGAAGGATTAAGCTTACAGTTTTTTTACAGAGTAAGCCCTAACTACAAAATGGAAACTGACGCACACAGATTAGTTAGCAAAGATGCCCCTTCTATTTACGCTGACATACAAGAAGCGAGATCAGAATTTTTTAAAAGTAATATTGAATATAAAAATTACTTTAAAAGTGAAGTTTTTCTCTTTGTAAGAAGTGATAAACATAACTACTCTAAGCATAAATTCTGGGAGTCATTAAAAAAGTATGAACCAATATTTAAGACTGAGTATGAAGCTTTTAAAAAGAAATTTTTAAGGTCAAGTAGACAGATCGAAAATGCACTTAATCACTGTAGCTTAAATCCAAAAACATTACTGCCGACAGAGTGGCATAAAATATGTTTTGAGTATTTCAACTTAGATCGAGTTGAAAAATTGGGTATTCCTAATTATAGAGATGAAAGTTTATACTTGGCTCCTAATTTTAGTGAACAAGTGGCCCTGACTGATACTTCGTACTCAAAGGGTCATATAGAAATTGGAAAAAAGAAGTTTAGAATCATAACATTGGGTATTCTTCCCGAAGGAGTGACTTACTCTGCAATGATTCATGAGTTTACCAAACTTTCTTTTCACTTTTGGCTATCTCAAGGAATAAAGATTGAAGACCAGAAGAAAGAGCTAGAAAGGTTACAACTTCAAAGAAGAATTGCTCACTCAATGGCATCAGGAAGCAAAAATGTATCCGATCTTGAGTCAGAGAGTAAGCTTGGACAAATTGAAGAGTTAATTCGTGAGTTGTTAGATGGTTCAGAAAAACTTGTTTCGATGAATTTAAGTGTCACTATCTGGGATGAAAGTCTTGAGGAACTGGATAATAAAACTGATTCTCTCTTAAAGGCTTTTAAGGCCCTTAATCAAAGTGAAGGCCTTGTTGAAACCTTTCCTTCCATTGATGCATTTTTGGGTTCTGCCCCTGGAGTTTGTAGTGGACTTAGAGATAAAAAGGTCAAAAGCTCTAATGCTAGTCATCTCTGTCCTGTATATGGAAACTGGCAAGGAAACAAAACTCCTGTCTGCTTAATTCCAACTAGGGATTATTCTTTATTTGCGTTAGATCCATTTGCAAAGGAGCTACCTAACTGGAATGGTCTAATCTTTGGTGGTTCTGGTGCAGGAAAAAGTTTTACCATCTGCCAGTTAATGCTTCAATTTTATGGACAGAAACCTACTCCTAAAATTGTATGGATCGACAACGGTGCCTCTTCACAAAGATTACTTGAAGTTCTTGGTGGTGAATTTATTGATTTAAATATTGATTCAAAAATTTGTCTTAATATGTTTGATTTGAACGGAGAAAAGTCTCCTTCGACCTCAAAGGTTAAGCTCATTCTTGCTGCACTTGAATCAATACTAAAGGATGATGACTCTAATGGCTTACCAAAAAGAGACAAGGCTCTTTTAGAAGAATCTATATTCATGACTTACGATAAGAACTACGGAAAGACACCTACTCTCAGTGATTACAAATCAGTTTTAGAAAAGCATCGAAATCCAGAGATTAAGAAATATGCAGAAATTCTATATTCTTGGACGGGTAATACCGCCTATGGGCGAATGTTAGATGGCCAAAGTAATGTCACCGTTTCAAAGGACTTGATTACCATTGAAATGAAAGGATTAGATACTTACTCTGACCTTCAAAATGTCTTTTTACTTCTCTTTACGGACTTTATTAAGAATGAAGCTGCAAAAGATACGTCAAAACCTTACTTACTGATTATTGATGAGGCATGGAAACTCTTTGAAACAAAAAGTGGATTAAGTTTCACTATGGAGGCCTATAGAACATTTAGAAAATTTAATGGCGGTATTTGGTGTATCAGCCAAAACTATAAAGATTTTTTAAATAATCAAGAAATAAAGAATGCTGTTTTTCCTAATACTAGTAGCATCTTCATTCTAAGGCAGAGAAAAATTGATTGGGAAGATTTCCAGAAAACAATGGACTTCACTGAGGATGAAACGGCGGTGGTTAAAAGTCTTGAATTAGTGAAGGGTGAATATTCAGAGTTTCTGTATATGCAGGATGAAAGAAAAATTGTGTTAAGGCTAATTCCTGATCCACTTAGCTATTGGATATGTACTACAGATGGACATGACAAAGCACAAATAGAGGCCATGAAATCTAAGTTTCCAAAGTTAGAAACAATCCAAATATTAAAAAAACTCGCATATGGCGAAAAGGAGGCAGCATAAAAAAAGTAAAAGTTGTACTTGTTAGTTTTTTGCTAATTTTCCATACGTCAGCCTCTTATTCTTTTTGGGGTGATGGTGGTGCAGGATGGGCGCAAATCCCATACTTAGTAAAAATCTTGGCTGAAAACATTAAACGCTATCAACAGCTAAAATCAATGGTAGACACGGCAAGAAATAGAGATCAGTACATCAGGTTAATAAATTCTGGTCTTGAAAATTCATTGGGTCTTTTAAACTCACTCCCTATTATAGATGAGCGTATTTTATCAGAAATTCATAATTTTCAAAAAGCCTTTAACACCGTTACAAAAGTTTACGGCGCAATTCCAAAGTCAGATGAAGCAGCACTGCACATGCTTCACGATCAAAGTGTTGCTGAAAGTATTAAGATGGCCAGTAATATTAAAAAGTACGCTCAAAAGCAGGAAGAAAACGCAAATAGAGTTTCTATTCAAAGTAGACGCGCCTCTCCAAAGGGAGCCGCAAGAATGACGGCAGAAACAAACTCTAAAATCCTTCACACTCTGAATCAATTACTGCGTATAAATGGACAGATTTTAAAACTTCAAGGTGAGAATTTAGCGATGAATAACAAGGCAGGAAAAGATAGCGTAGGTCATTTTAATAAAATTAATAGTGACATTAAAAGTAACCTAAAAAACTTTGATGGAAGTATGAAATTACTTAAATTCTGATGTTTGAGTACCTTCCAGAGGTGTGTAAGGAGTTAAATGCTAATATGCAAGAGCTGTACTGGATATTAATCGTTCCATTTACACTCATAACGATCATATTAGAATTTTTTAAACTCCCAGAAGGAAATCCAAATGTTTCGGCAATTCTTAAACGAGTTGTAATCTCAATAATTTTGTTAATTTCATTTGACCAATGTATCAACGCTATAGCAATGGTTGGTGATGGAGTAGCAAACAGAATTCATGGATTAACTCAATTAAGTGATTTAATGAAACACTTAGAACAAAACTATAATGAATCTGAGGTTAGTTGGTTAAAATTTAGAGAAGCTGTAATTTTTATTTTAAATTTACTCTCTTACATAATTGCCTACGTTGGTGTTTTTGTGGCCAATGTTTTAGTTCATTTTGTCTGGTCAGTTCTTTATGTATGCTCCCCTCTAATGATTCTGATGTATATTTCAGGGAGAACGTCATTTGTAACCTCTAATCTTTATAAAGGTTTAATCAATGTCGTTACTTGGAAAATATTGTGGTCAATTTTAGGAGTTATGCTCTTAAAGCTTGCAACAAGCCCAGCGGTTGGAGATTGGGATAACTTTCTTACCAGTATCTTAGTTAACCTCTGCATTGGTCTTTCAATGCTCTTTATTCCATTTACCACTAAATCATTAATCAATGATGGAATGTCTGGTGCGGCTTCGGCACTTGCTGCTGCTCCCACTTTTGCAACAGGAAAAGTCGTAACTGAATTTGCAAAAAAACAAGGTCGACGAGTTGGTAAAGGAACGATGCAAGGAACTGCAAACGGGTTTAATCGTATGGGCACCGGAATGAAATCAGGGCTAACACAAGCGAGAAGTCATTTCTCGCAAAAAATGAAAACTACACCACCGGCAGGATTACCCAAAAATGTCATTAAAGTTGATTTTAACAATAGGAGTAATAAAGATGACCCAACTAAATAAGATAAGTGCAAGAGGTCAATGGCTTGCTTTAAATCGAATTGCTTATAGCTACAAAGTTATATGCTTCTCATTGACAGGATGCCTACTGTTTACACTTTCAATTCTGGCCTATGTGGCAACTCTACCGCCAGTTGTCATAGAAAAGACAGGTGAAAACATTGAAAGGTTTACCTCGACAAGGAAAACGGCCGATATTAGCAAAAATGAAATTAAAAAGTTTGTTACAACTTTTATTAAGGCCAATTATGAATGGGAGAAGCTCGATAAGAAAATAATGCTGAATAATATTCACCCTTTTGTTACTGATGACTTTTTGAATCTCATTAAGAGAAAAACAAAAAAGAAATCAAAACCAGTACCCGAATATCGTCAGTATGTTGGAAATATCAAAGTATCAGTTACAGACAAAGAAGTCGTCTCTCAATTTGACAGGATTATTCGTTTAAAGGGAGTTCCTTTTATTTCGGTGACACAAATCTCATTGCAAATAATTAAGGACACTCCTAATAAATGGAACCCATTAGGGCTTTATGTAAATGGCCTAATAGAACACGAGGTTAAATAGATGAAGTTATTAACAATTTTCGGATTACTATTGCTGATTGAGTCAGCCTTTGCAGGAAACATTAGAACGATCCAAGTATCATCAAAAGAGATGAGAACAATTCATCTAAAGCTAGGACAATCTACAGTTTTGAGATTTAGGGAAACTCCTAAGAAAGTCGTCGTTGGAAATCAAAATTACTTTAATGTTGAATTCATTGGTAATGATATAACCATACAGCCACAGGGCCCAGTTAAGACAAATTTATTTGTTTACGGTGAATATCATACTTTTGGATTTATTCTAAAGGCAGGTAATTACAACCAATATGATGACCTCGTAAATGTTCTGTGGAAATCCTCGAAGATGAAAAGAAAAAAAAGAGTTAATCTTTCGGTAAAGACGATTAAAAGGAGCATTAAACTTAAATCTAAGCTGACTTGCTACCTTGAAAAAGTCACAGAGCTTAAACCTAAATTTTACGTTCTTGATTTTAGACTTTTCAATGAAGGGAAGAAAATCATCAGCATTAACGATGTTGATTTATTTCTTACTCGCTCAAAAATTAAATTACCGAAGCAGAGATTGATTTTCTCAAGCCAAAGGATTGAAAAGAATTTAGGAATCAAGGGACGAATTTTTTTTAACTTAAAGAAAAAAGAAGGGTTTAGTCTGCAATTATTCAATAAAGATGATGTTAAAAAGACAATCATTTCTAGGAAATTTCTATAATTCCAAAATTAAAGGAAAGTTTGAAATCGGCATTTTTAATTGAATCAGATGGCAAGGCTACACTCAATAAAAAGAACCTTAGCATTGCCAGTACCTTCTTTATTATAATCGCAATTATATTGGCCCAAGTATTTGGAAAAGCCGAGAATACTGCCATTGTAAAGCAGGTCGATCAATCATTAATAAACACAGAGCGTTTTCATGAAGAAGAAATATCTATTGATCGCACTGGAAAAATTGATGGTGGTATAAAAAATGGGACTCAAAGCGGAAGCACTCGCAGAACAAGAACTCGTAGCCGATCAATTCCAAATATTAAACTCATGGCCAAACAAATCATTACAAGATCAGATTTGCCCACACATGAAGGCTCAATACCAACAGGAACTAACTTTATTGGAAAACTAGTTAGCACAATTGATACGCGTGATCTTAACAAGTTCATTAAAGTATTACTTCCCTATGGAGGATCATTTAAAGGCAAGAATAAGCTCCCAAAAGACACCATGCTTCTTGGAACTGTTAAATATACAGGAAGCGGTGAAAAAGTTTTCCTTACTTTTGTAAAAGCAGTTCTTCCAAGTGGTCGCGAAATTGAAATTAATGCGCAGGCACTTAATCCAGAAGATTATTCAACAGGAATATTAGGTGACTATCACGGAACAGCGGGAATACGCATCGCTACCACACTCGGTCTTAGCATGGTTTCAGGTATGACAGAAGTTCTCACAGAAAAGAAAGCACTTGGAGAGAGCGGAGCAATTACTCCGAAGGCCACAATGAAAAATGCTCTCCTTCATGGTGTATCGACAGTTTCAGGAATGGAAGCGGCAAGGCAGGCACAAGAGCAATCGGCCGAGAAAGCCTATGTCACAGTTGAAGCAGGGGGTGATTTAATCATCTCCTTAATTTCACCACTAATCGTTAAAAAGGATTAACATGAAAAATAATAGTACGAATAAGACAGCAGAAAAGCTGTTCACTGCAATTGGAAAGTTATGTGGGATATATTTTGATATATCCTACCATGGATTGAAAAAGTTTGAGGTTAAGTCATTTAAGTTATGGTTTAATTTTATATTTTTCTTAATGGTGACATTTTCACTGACTTATAATTACGATTTCCTCGTTATCAGTAGCAAAGTCTTACCATTTGCCTTTACTCAGGGAGTAATCGCTTTTCTAGTCAAGATGCCTTGGCTCTTTTACTTCATATCCTTCTCCTTGTTGGGAATATTCTTTTCTTTTCCTCTGTATGGATTACGAGAATACAAAAAGATTAAGGCATATCAAAAAGATTTTGATTTCTTATCCATGAAGGCAGGCAATGGATCGCCTCCCAAAGTGATAAGGGTTGTAGAGGTTGATGAATTTAAAACAAAGGTTATTTTAAAGTCCGAAGGAATTGGAGTTGATCGTTACACAGGAAAAACTAACGATCTCACCTCTGCTCTTGGCCAAATAGTTGAAGTAATTAAACCTTGTAAAAACCCTAAGTTTATCGAATTTCATCTTACGACCAAATCATTACCATCAAAAGTTAGTTACTACGAATGTGAAGAAGAGAATATTCGTCCATACACTTTTACTATTGGCGAATCTCTTGGAGGCTTTTTAACTCAAGATATAGCGACCTTGCCCCATATGCTCATTGCAGGGACAACAGGGGGTGGGAAAAGTGTTTTCTTTAAACAGGTTTTAGTTTCTCTATTAAAATCCACTAACAACTTACAGCTCTACCTTTTAGATTTGAAAAAAGGGGTTGAGATGAGGCCTTTTGAAGACCTTCCTAATGTCAGAGTTATCAAAACAGAAGAAGGTGCTGTCACAGTTCTTAAAAACCTCAAGGACGAGATGGATCGACGATTTACCTATATGGAAAAGCACAAGTTAAAGGAGATAGACCCTAAAAAGCATAAGATTGATAAGATTATCATCGGTGTAGATGAAGCTTCTGTTCTCTATACGAAATCAAAATCTAATTCTTCAAAAAATAGATTAATTGAAGAGGCCAGAGAATTGACAGATGAATTAATTAAACTTTCACGGGCTGCAGGTATCCATTTAATTTTGGCTACACAAAAAGTGACAAAAGAAACCATTGATACAAAGGTTCAAGAAAATATTGGTGGTCGAATGTGTTTTAAAATGAATACTCTCCAAGGCTCTATGACAGTCCTTGGTAATAAAAAAGCATTAAGTCTTCCAGATGTTAAAGGCCGAGGGATATGGGCAACAGGGAATAAATTTGTCGAAGTTCAAGCTCCGTTTTTGTCAGAAGATGAACTTGAAGGTGAACTTTCTGCTCTTGTCAGCGAACTTAAAACAAAATACAAAACATTCCATGGCCCAATGGTATCGCTTAAAGAGGTAAAACCAGATCAGGATATTAATATTATTGATACTCCTGATGAAAAAGAATCTGGAGAAGACTTATCGCCAGAGTGAAATTAACAGGACGGGAGATAGAACTCTTTCATTTTTTATTTAAATATAAACTAGGAGGTATTAAACAAATAAATCAATTTTGTTATCCAACAAGTGCTGAGCGATGTCTCAGAAAGCGGCTAAATAAAATTGAAAAATTAAAATTAATTGAAAGAAGTGGTATGCCAATTAATAAAAGATACCAGATGATCTATCAATTGACTAAACTTGGAATGGCTAAATTATCAGAAATCAAATCTATTAAGGTCTATAGGAACCAATTAAAAAGTAATAGTAAAGAACACGATATGTACTTAATCTATATTGCTGAGTCATTAAAACGATCTAAAAGTATCAAAAGGTATGTCTCTGAAAATGAACTTCAATGCATCAAAAGCTTTAGTAATTCTACTCCAACACAACGACTTGTTGAAGCTCACAGTGATGGCCATGCCCTCATAAAGCGTGGAAAGTTTGAATTTAATGCTGCCATTGAATATGAAAATTCGGCAAATGGGTGTGCGAAGTATGAAGATCTTGTCTTTAATTACTACCTAAATTCGTCAACTAGTATTGTATTATTTTTTACAAAACATGAATGGATTAAAAATTTTATATTCAAGTTTGAACAAGAGCATTATACCGATGCCACCCCTAAATTTTACATTCACTCAGTAGAAAATGAATTTGGAATGATTAAAAATCTCACTTTTCAAAATAGAAAAGGACAAAACTTAAATTTATAAAGCCAGATTATCCCTCCCCACTATGTCCCCACAATGTGGGAAGGAGAAATCTATCAACTATTTGTAATTACAGTAATTTTAATTACAGCATAAAGACTTAAAGGGTCTAAAGGAGCATTTGTGTTTAAAGCACTAATTTTGACTATGGCAATGGCCATATTAACGACAGGTTGTTCAACAATGAAAGAGTCATTAACACTTGGAATAGGTACAGGACTAGCAACAGGTGCAGTAACAGGATCATCACTAAGTAAAGATAGTGGCAAAGGAGCATTAAAAGGTGCGCTTATAGGCGGTGCAATAAGTGGAATTGCATCTTACTTTATTCATAAGGGCCTTAATAAGAGAGATCAGAAAACCAGAAGAGAAACTCTTTTTAATTTAGATAAGTTTGGAGTCGATTATCCAAAAAACTATTCATCAGGAAACAATCCCGGCCTTTCAATGCCAGTTGTTGAATCTCAATGGGTTGATACTCAAGTTCAAGGCAAGAAGTTAGTCGAGGGTCATAGAGTTTGGATGATTTCAGAAGAACCTCAATGGATACCTAATCAACAATTAAAAAAGGAGAAAAAATAATATGCTCAAATTAATCTTGATTGTTACATCTATCTCTTTACTCGCCTCTTGTGGTGAGAATTGGGATAAAGAAGCTGATGAAGTAATAGATCACCCAGAGCCAGTAGTTCCAACAGTATTCTATGAGCCAATTTTAGAAAATGAAATTCTTGTATCTGATAAATATATCGCTGACCTAAAGTCACAAGAAACCCTAATCATTACTTTCACAGGAAAAGTATCTACTCCAATGTTTGGGCCAGTGTACCAAAGAAGTTATCCATCAGGATGGGTTGATAGAGAATGTGAAATACTTGATCGTCCTTGTAGACGCTGTGAACTTTTAAAAAGAAAAATCTGTTGGGACAGAAGAAGGTCTGGAGGTTGTAATTTAAAATATCGAAATTTTAATGGTCTTAATGAACAAGATGTTATTTTTACTAATAATTTAAATGATACCAAGCTCAGAATAAGAATTGGTGACAACCTGTATCCACTTGGGAAAATTGTAAGCTATACCGCCTTATCCATTACTACCGAATTTAAAGTTTCAAAAGAAATGATTCAAGAAACAAATGAAGCCTTCCTTTCAATTATTCCTGATGGCAATCTTGGCAATATCAGAATTGGGTTTCAAGGTTATGGATCATGCTTTGGACACGGTAAAAGAAGGTTCTTTCATGGTGGCTCAACATCAAGTAGTAACCATAAAAACCAAGCAACCAGAACGTATAAAGTTAATGTTAGCTTTAAAAAAATCAAGTGAGGTAAAATGAGTAAATTAAAATCAGGAAGAATTATATTAGATGAGGGGGCCAAGTCGGCCCTTTCGTCTATGTATGATGAATTGAAAAATGAAGCTTGTATCAAGGTCACTCCTGCCAAACTTTCATCTTGGATCATCCAGAAATTTTATCAGAGTTACTACAGACAATATAAAACTAAGATTATCAAGGAGCATTTCAATTCAAAGGAGTATCTTAAAAAAGTAGTATCACAGATGAACGATAGCGATAGTATTGAGGAAATTCTTAAGTCCACCCTCATAGATTTGAAACCAAGAAAAAATAAGCCAGTAGATGCCAAAAAAGAAAGCTAAGGCCACAGGCAAGAAGCGGAGAAGACAAATTAAAATTAATGAATTTCAAATTGTTATCAAGGAAGCTGAAATATCTGAATATCAAAACAAGGAAAGAATTAAGCATCTTTGTCAGCTTATTTTTCCAAATATTTCTGCTCAGGCTTCATAAATAGCTATAATTACTTATCAATTTATTCCCATTGACCAGCGTGATAATTCACGCTAGTCTCTTAATATACCGATAAGGAGTTATGACAGTGGTCGATTGGGAAGAAACAGAAGTTCCAAAATTAAAGGAGCAGCTTATTACTAAAATACTTAGTGAAATGGAAAAGCAAGGCCTCTCTCAAGGAGAAGTTGGACGCTTAATCGGTATGGATAGAAAGAATGTCAATAAAACCCTTCGGGGAACTGAAAGAGGCGTTTCAATTAATCAGCTAGTGAGAATTGCAAATGGGATTGGACTTAAAATTGATATGATTATTAAGAGAGCTAAGAAATGACAAATGATATAGTTAAATATCTTGAACTATTCAAGACTTATTACAAAAGAAGTGCTCATCAGATTTGTTTTGATCAAAATGATGATTGCTCAGAGAGAATAATAAGATCACATTCTATTCAAAATTCATTTATTTTAGACCAAATTGAAGTTGATAACCATTTAAGTATTATTGATTATGCTTCTAATGGAAAAATACAATTTAAGAAAATTGGAAGAAATAATGCCTCAACCTTTACAGGGTTTTGTAGTCACCATGATTCAAGTATCTTTGCCCCTATTGATTTTAATCAAGCAAGCAATATATCCAATATTACACCTGAGCAATTTGTCTTATTTTATTATCGTACATTATGTCGAGAGTATTGGAGTAAATTAAATGCAATAAAAGTATTTAATATTATGTCAAAGGCGAGTAAAGAGAAGGATATCGACACCCTACTCAAAATATATCCTTTTCTGAAAACTGAGAAGAGTATTAATTGGGATTTTTTAAATGGTGAAATTTTAGAAATGGCATTACTAGGGCAATCAATGGGTGCTGAGGATGTTGAACCATATTTCGAGTCACTTAGGTATCAAATCAAAAATAGTAAATATCATCATACAAAAGGTATTCACTTTGTAATACCAAGTAAGGCTTCACAATTTGCAGTTAGCTCTTTCATTAGTCCTGTCTGTGATTTTGACGGAAATAAAAGAAACAATTTTGCTTCTAAGACAATTCATTTTATCGGATTAAATATTTTTCCTCATAACAATGACACTCAAGTCATAATCACTTGGCATAGGAAATCAAATTATGATTGTTTAGGAGAGCAATTAGAAAAAATGGATACCGCAGAGAAAGAAATACAATTATCAAAGTTTGTATTGGCTCATAGTGAAAATATTGTTTTTTCACCAGATTTCATTTCAAATCTTGATCAGGATAGAACAAATAAAATAGAGAAAATTTTCACTGGAACAACTATGGAGCTTTTTAAGCTCAGTGACTACGAAGATGTCTCTTTGTTTTGAACATTAATAAAAAATAGGATTAAAATATGAGAAAAGTTGGAATATATTGTCGTGTGAGTACAGAAGAGCAAGCCAAAAACAAAGAAGGCTCTATTACTTCCCAATTACAACGACTCAAATTAAAAATTGAAGAAAAAAATAGATACGATAATAATAAATGGGGAAAACTTGTCGGTATTTATAAAGATGAAGCATTTTCAGGAAAAAATACTGATCGCCCCGAATATCAAAAATTACTCGATGATGTTAGACGAAATAAAATTGACACTGTCATTGTAACAGAGCTTTCAAGGTTAAGTAGATCAGTTACCGATTTTCTTAGTTTTGTTCAAGAGCTTGAAGATTTAGGAGCAGATTTTATCTGTCTACAATATGACTTTGACACAACAAGCCCTGCCGGAAAAGTCTTTATGACTATCATCATGGCATTGGCCCAATTTGAAAGAGAGCTAACTGCTGAAAGGATTAAAAACAATTTCCATGCAAGAGCATTAAGAGGTCTTTTAAATGGTGGTACTCCCATACTAGGCTTTGATAAGCACCCTACTCAATCAGGTTCAATGATTATCAATAAGGATGAGGCCAGAATTGTTAAAAAAATGTATAAGGTGTTCCTAGAAACAGCTCAAGTCTCAGAAGTGTTAAAGTATTTAAAAAATAATAATATTAATAACAAAGCTTGGACTTCAAGAAGTGGGATCAACTATGGTGGTAAGCCATTTACCCACTCTTCTTTATACAGACTTCTTACCAATCCCTTTTATATGGGAAAAAGAGAAATTAATAAAGAGAACAAAGAGCTAGATCAAAGCCAGTTAAAAACTATTGAAAAATACCATTTTGTTGATACTTCATGGGAGAAGATTATTAGCGAACTTGATTTCAACAAGGCAGCTAAAATCCTAGACTCAAATAAAGCCGTAAGACATGAGGCAACTCATGACTTTATTCTTTCAGGTCTATTAACTTGTGATGAGTGTGGACAGGCACTCTTTGGGCAATCTGCAACAGGAAAAACCAATAAGCACTACTATTATGGCCACAGTAAAAAATCTGAGTGCCAAATAAAACGCTATCCTGCAATTGAGCTTGAACAAAGAATTAAAAAACACCTCTTTAGCATCCTAAATAATCAGGCACTCAAAGATGATTTTATTGAGATTCTTAAAGAACTCTCTGTGAATACCTCTCCTGAGTACAAAGGCCAGCTAAAGGCAAAAAAACGTGAAGAGAAAAGCATACAAGGACAAATCAATAAGCTTATTGATGTTATCTCAACTAGTGATCTAGCTGGAAGTGTAGATGCGATTGTAAATCGACTCAAGGACTCTGAAAGCGAGCTTGAGAAAGTTCAAGAGCAGATAGCTGAACTTGAGATCAAGTCCGCAAATGAAGAGCCAGAGACTATTCACCCTGAATTTGTATTGGATAACCTCAAAAAACTAAGTTCTGAGAAATTTAGAAAATTCAAACTGCAAAAGAAGAGAATGATTACCAAGAGCGTCATGAAAAGTATCCATATCGGCCCTGACAATTTGATTCAAATTAACGTGTGGACAAAAGAAAATGGGAATAAAGACCAGAGGAATTCTGGTGGAGAAAAGGGGGTTGTGCTCCCTTTTTATAGAAGTGGAAGGACACTAGGCGTGGCCAATGCGTCTGGTGGTGGAAGGTCTGAAAAAAAGGCAAAAAAAAATGCTAGTCCCGAACTCTTTATGGACGAGAGTTCGTCTAGCATTTCGATTGGTGGAGGTGGTGGGAATCGAACCCACGTCCAAGACAGTTTTTGAATAAGGCACCACGTGTGTCTTCTGCGTTTTTTGCCCGCAGACAAGGCTGTCCATTTTACTTGCAAATGGCAACGCCCGGTGACTGATTAACGAGGATACCCGGCGGCCTCAAAGCCTAGTTCGACAGCAGGCTTAACTGCTTTGCTAGATTCTGTTTATTGGCACTAGCGCCTCATGAATGGTATTGCCTATTAGGCAGCCATTGCAGGTGCAAAGTCATTGTTTGCAATTATGTTTGGTCTCCTTTTTACTGGGCCAAGAGACCAACCCAGACACGCACCCCAAGCGTCCACTGATCCTGTCGAAACCAGGGCACCCCCGTTTCAATTGATCGTAGCTTTGCTTAAAGCTAATGGTGAATATAGCACTAAAAAGCTTTTGAGAGAACTACAGTTTATTGTAAAGATAATTTGACCTTATGCCGCAATGTGCCAATATTACGTGTTCTTTTATATTGATAAATCGAACGATCGTGCTATATTTATTTTATGAGCACTAGTGCAGAACGTAAATTAACAATTTTAGATACGGCCTTGGCCTTAGTACGCAATACCGGCTTTGAGTCTGTTTCAATTGCATCCTTGGCCAATGAAGTTGGTATGAGTAAAAGCGGACTGTTTGCTCACTTTAACTCAAAAGAAAAAATGCATCTTATGATCCTTGACCATGCAGCTGAAAAGTTTGGTGCCGATATTTTCGGAAGGTCACTAAAAGCAAAACGCGGCCTACCTAGATTAAAGCTCATCGTAAAAAATTGGGTAAATTGGTATAAAACTGACGGTGGTGGGACCTGCCCTTTTCTTGCAGCAGCGGTGGAGTATGATTCAAAACCAGGAGCTGTGAAAAGCCGTATTCAACTGCATACTAATAAACTAATCAGTTCACTAAATTATAGTATCGACCTTTGTGTAGAAGAAGATCATTTTAGAAAAAGTATCGAAACTAAAAAAGTTACTTTTGAACTCTACTCAATAATTATTGGTCACCTCGTTTATTTAAGAACAATGGAAGTTAAGTCAGCCAATAAAATTTTTCAATCTTCATTCAATGAATTCATTGAACGCTACCAGATATAAGGAGAAGGAAATGAAAACTCAAACTAAAAATATCGCACCAAAAAGAACGAACGTTCGCACCAGAACGCATTCTCTTGTAAAAAAGGTTATATCGACAGTTTCTGGAATCAATCCCATGCTAGGAGCAAACTTGGGACTTAGAGTTTTTAGTACTCCTTTTGCTAGAAAAAAAAGGAAAAATGCATTCCCTACAGGTACTAGAGTAAGTAATAGAGTACTTAATGATAAACGTGTCACTATTTATAAATATGGTCGTTCAATCAGAAAAGTACTTTTAGTGCATGGTTGGGAAGGAGCTGCCAGCGACTTTTCACATTTTTTTGAACCCCTTGTGCAAAATGGTTATGAAGTTGTGGCGATTGATTTACCTGGACATGGAAACTCTCCTAAGAGTCGCCTTAACGCCATTATGGCGGGAGAGATAATTAGAGAGCTTGAAATCAACAACGGTCCTTATAGCGCAATTGTGGCCCACAGCTTTGGGGCTTTTAGTACTGGCTACGCCCTTTCGAAATTTAAGGAATTAGAAAATATTCCTTTTGTTAGCGTCGGTTCTCCAAATAAACTTACAAGTATTCTTAAGAATTTTTCTTCTCTTATCGGTTTTAACAAACTGCAAAGTGATTATCTCTTTTCTAAAATTGAAAAAGATCTAAATATTAGAATTAATGAGTTTGAACAAGGCAAGTTTCTAAAGGTTCACAATGGTCCAGTTCTTGTTGTTCACGACAAGCTTGATAAGCAGGTCCCATTTAAAGTTGTTAATGAAATCAAAGGCGAAACCATCTATCCAAAGTTCTTACTGACCGAAGGGTTGGGCCATAATAGGATCCTTCGCGATAGAGAAACCATTGGCGAAGTATTAAAGTTTCTTAATCTATGGAAAGATACGAGACACCAATTCGAAGGAGCTTATCGCTTTGGTCTGCTCTAGTTATTCTACGGGTTGCCCAGACTCTGCCATACATGATGGAATTCCAAGATGCTGACCTCTGGCACATTCAAGAACTTCAGAATACTCATAAGTTCTATTGGCGATGGCCTCGTAACACTCAAGCATGGCGCCTTTAGTAACACGGTACTGACATAGCTCTACAGGAATTTGCTCCAGCGTATTTTCGGAAACAAGTTTCTCACATTTTTCTAAGTCATATGAAGGAACTGCTTCACAAATTTCCGCATCCGAGGCGAAAGAAGACAAAGATGTAAGTAACGTAAGGGCAACGATTAGTGCTTTCATAAAATTCTCCTGTGCCATAGTTATAGCAAGCTTAGAATTTATATCTAGCAAGTTGTAAGGATTACAGATGCTGTTAGGAAAATCTACACTATAAGGTGCTGAAATTACTCTTCTTTATTGGTATTAACTAGCTCAATTCCATCTTTTTTAAGGAGGATTTTACGGTCTTTATAAAGCATTCCTATGGATTTTTTAAAAGTCTGCTTACTCATACCAAGGGCCTTTTTGATGGCATCGGGAGTGCTTTTATCGTGAAGTTCAGCTTTGCCGCCGTTCTTTTCTAGGTAATCAAGAATAACGTCTTTAGAGTCCACTAGATTTTTAATCCCCTGAACCTGAAGGGCGCAGTCAACGAGGCCGTCTTCGCGTAGCTTTTTAACGACGCCATTCATTTTTTTACCTGGGATAATCTCAGTAAAGATTTCGTTATGATAAATCATTCCTACAAATTTTTTATTCACTATGCAGCGGTAGCCAAGCTCTTCTTTAGTGGCCGGAACAAGTTCAATTTCATCCCCTTCAGCAATATCAAATTCAGAGGCCTGAATGAATTTACCAAGCTTTGTGGTTCCAAAAATCCTCTCGGTTCGCTCATCTTTACAAACCCGAACTAAATGATTTTCTCCCATTCTTATGGGTGTTTTTTGTTCCGTGTCTGGAATAAGAAGATCTTTTGTTATTCCCCAGTTTAGAAAAGCTCCAAAGTGAGTGGTTTCCACAACTCTCATATAGGCATACTCACCAACAACTGCGGATGGAAAATTTGAGGTGGCAAGAAGACAGTCGGAAGTATCGAGGTAAATAAAAACTTTTAGCTCGTCCCCAATTTTAATTTCTTTTGGACCAAGGGAAGGAGGCATAAAGGCCTTTTCTTCATTTTCGTCCGTGCTTAAATAATAACCAGAACTATTTTCGTCCACGACTTTAAGGTCGTTAATCTTTCCAACTTCAATCATGTTTAAATCTCTAACCTCTGAATTATGTGGTAACCATATTCGGTTTTGATAGGCTTTGAGGTCTCACCTATTTCCATATTATGAACGGCCCTTTCAAACTCCGCGGCCATTTGCCCTGAGCGAAAACTTGGAAGGAGACCACCATTTTTGGCTGAGTCACACTCAGACAAGTCTTTGGCAAGGTTAAAGAATTCTTCACCTTCGCTTAACTTTTCTAGAACATACTCTGCATCTTCTAGGTCTTCCACTAGTATATGCCGGCACTTATACTTTCTTCTCGAATCATTCATAACTAAATTTTATAGCATATATGCAAGTAACCAGGTACCTAACGGGGTCTGGGGGGGTTTAAGATTCTTTACTAACAATATGCGCAAATGGTAGAAGAGGCCACTTATTAATAAGGAGAAAAAGATGAAGTTGTTGCTACTGGCACTCCTATTCAGTACTTCTGCGTTCGCTCAGTACAGTAATGAATCGGAACTAACTGTGATTGTTAATGGTGGAAATACCGAACAAGAAACATGGAATGCCAAAACTCTTAATACTTACACTAAGGAAAAGAACACTTTTAAACTAGGTGGTCACTATTCTTACGGTAAAGCTGATGAGGAGCTTAACACTCGTAACTGGGATATTAATGCCCGTTATGAAAGAGCTCTTAATAATAAATGGTCAGCCTTTGCTGCGGCTCAATTAGAAGAGGATTTCTTCGCTTCTTTAGATTACCGCTGGAACTATGACCTTGGTGGAATTTATAACTTCTTTAAAACAGACAAGCATAAGCTGCACGCTGAAGCTGGTTACCGTCGTACACTTGAGTCCGACCTCGCTGGCAGAAAGACTAACGGCTCTAAGCTTCGTCTTTATAGTGAGTACACTCGTCAGCATAATGAAAGCCTCTTTTTTAAATTTTGGGTTGAAGCCCTTCCAAATCTTTCTGAAAGCGATGACTGGCAACTTAACTTTGAGCCAAGCTTAAACTTTACCATGTCAAAGATGTTCACTCTTAAGGTTGGATACTTACATAAGTATGATAATGAGCCTGCTCTTGGAGCAAAGAACAGTGACTATCAATACACGACCTCGCTTATTGCGAAATTCTAAGGGGTAGAAAATGGATTTAACAAAAATTACTGATTTAGCCATTCAATATGGAATGAAAATTGTTATCGCTATTGCCGTTTTTATAATCGGTTCAATGGTTATTAAGATGATCACTAAGATGGTTGGAAAGGCCCTAACGGTTAGAGGCGTAGACGCTACTCTTCATCCTTTTTTAAAGGGACTTGTTTCAACTCTTTTAAAAGTTGCCCTCGTAATTTCGATCTTAGGAATGGTTGGGATTAAGACAACTAGTTTTGTGGCCATTCTAGGTGCTGCTGGTCTTGCTGTTGGTATGGCCCTTCAAGGTTCCCTTGGAAACTTTGCTGGCGGTGTCCTGATTTTAATCTTTAAGCCATTTAAGGTTGGGGATGTGGTTCAGGCCCAAGGTTACACAGGTAAGATCTCAGAAGTGGGAATCTTTTGTACTGTTATGAAAACTCCAGATAATAAAACGATTATCCTTCCTAACGGACCACTTGCAGGTGGCTCAATGATTAACTTCTCAACTGAAGCTACTCGTAGAGTGGATTGGACTTTTGGAGTTGCCTACGGCGATGATATTAAAAAGGCTCAAGATACTTTGATCAAAATTTTAAATGATGATTCAAGAATCATGAAAGACCCTGCTCCTTTTGCTAGAGTTGGTGAACTAGCAGATAGTTCAGTAAACTTTACGGTTAGGGCCTGGGTAAATGCCGCTGACTTTTGGGATGTGCATTTTGATGTGATCGAAAAAGTTAAGACCACTTTTGATGAGACAGGGCTTAACTTCCCTTTCCCACAACAAGAAGTTCATGTTATTGGAAAGCATCCAACTCAATAAAATACCTATTTATTAGGGGGCGAACCAGCCCCCTAAGTATCTATAATTATTAAAAAATCTCTTTTTATCCTAAGAAAATCCCTCCTCATCCGTTGTCCTTATAGAAACCCCGATACTGGAACGAGGAGAATAAAATGAGCGGCTTTAACCACAATAATATCAAGTACGAAATTGCTAGCCCCTGTGATCAAGACTGGAGTGATATGACCGGTGATGATAAGTGTAGGCACTGCGACCTTTGCGATAAAAAAGTCTTTAATCTTTCTAGTATGACTGAATCAGAAGTTAGCTCTCTTATACAAGGTTCTGAAGATATCTGTGTAAGGCTTTATAAAAGAGAAGATGGCACAGTACTAACCGAAGACTGCCCAGTGGGACTTGCGGCCGTAAGAAAATATTTAAAGCAAAAACAATTTGCAGCAGCGGCCCTTTGCTTTGTTGCGATTATTTTTAGTAACTTCTCTTTTGCTGGCGATAAGAAAAGGCTTATGGGTAAAAGAGTTGCTACGACTATGGAACTTGAGATGGGTGAGATGGAAGTACAAGTTGAAGAAAAGCCGACTGAGATCGAAACAGTTGAACCGGAAACTGATTGGGACTATGAGAAAAAAGAGAAAAAATCAGAGAGAATAGAACATATGGTAATGGGAGGCCTTGCTCCCATTAACTCCAGTGACTCTCAGTAAATTTAAAAAGTATCATTCCCACTAAGAGGCTAATGATAAATAAAAAGGCCGCCGACTCGTTGGTGGCCAAATTTACAAAGCCTGGTCCAGGGCATACGCCTGTCATGCCCCAACCTATTCCAAAAAGAGCTGAGCCAATAATAATTTTTTTATCGACTTCCTTCTTTGTTGGAAGAAAATGCTCTTCACCGCAATAAGGTTTTTTCTTTGTTAAGACTTTAAACATAACAAAGGTCACACTTATGGCGCCGATCATAACGAACATAAGTGAATAATCCCAATTTCCGGTAATATCGAGAAAGCCGATTACCTTATCTGGGTTTGTCATTCCTGAGATAACTAAACCTAAAGCAAAAATAATTCCTGAAATAAAAGAGATCCCTAACTGCATCATGATAGAGCTCCTTTAACAAAGACCGTTAACATTCCAAACATGATAAAAGTCATGGTTGCAACGAAACTTCTTTTTGCCATTCGTCCCATGCCGCAAACCCCATGACCAGAAGTACATCCACTTCCAAGTCTTGTTCCATAGCCCACGAGAATTCCGGCCACAATATAATGAAGAGCTGTAAATTCAAATTTATAATTAAAGAGATCTGGCCTTAGGATCCGAAGTAGAACTCCTCCTACAATAAGCCCTCCCACAAAGGCAAAACGCCAAAGGTCTTCCTTCTTTGGCTTTGTCAGGGCCCCACCGACAATTCCACTAATTCCGGCGATCCGACCAAGACCACCGAGCATTGTAGAACTAGAAACTCCTATCAAAATTCCACCTATCAATGGATAAAAGATATTTTCAATCATTTAAATCACCTCTACTATTATAATATGATAAAGCAACGATTAGGCCTAGGACAGTCTTTAAAAAGATTCTTCTTACTTTTTAAAAGTCCCCAGTTCTTGGGACTAACGATTATAGGAAATACTTTTATCGTCTTCCTATCCATTGTCTTTTATATGGCCGAGGCCCATGAGAATTATCTTATTACTGACTGGTTAGACGCCCTTTGGTTTTCTTTTGCAACGGTTACTACTGTTGGTTATGGAGATATTGTGCCCATGACCACGGCGGGCAAAGTGATCGGGATTTTTTCCATGCTTATTGGAACAGGACTCTTCGCCACTTATACGGCGCTTTTTGCCAATGCCTTATTGGGTCGTGAATTTCGCATGATGGACCGAAAAATGAGAGTTATTAAAAAGAATGTCGAGGGTTTAAAAGAAGATATTTCTGAAGAGGAAGAAGAGCTTCTCGAAGTGATTGAAACCTTAAAAGATCAAATCGAATCACTGGAAAAAAAGATTAATCGAAAATAGTGAGCCCCCTTTTAGAGGCTCACTAGTCCTATTTATTTTAAAGCTTCAGTTAATTCTGCATTTCCACCTACAAGCTTTCCATCAAGAAAAACTAGCGGAAAAGTTCCTGCTCCGCCCATGGCCTTAAGAGCATAAGTCTTTAACCCAGGAATATCGGTGTACTTAATTCCCTTCGCATCTAGTAGCTCTTTAGCAGCTTTACAGTGTGGGCAACCAACTTTTGAGAAGATCGTGGCACCATCACTTACTTTAGCATCCGAATTTATATACTTAAGCATTGTATCGGCGTCGCTTACCTCAAATGGGTCCCCAGGCTTATCTGGTTCAATAAATTGTTTTTCAATCACACCGTCATTAACGATCATAGAATAACGCCAAGATCTCTTACCAAAACCAATGGCCGATTTATCAACAAGCATTCCCATACCTTCCGAAAACTCGCCATTTCCATCAGGAATAAGTTGAATATTCTCTGCTTCTTGATCAGCTCCCCACGCTTCCATAACGAAGCCATCATTCACTGAAAGACAGATAATACTGTCGATTCCATTTTCTTTAAACACAGGAGCAAGATCATTATATCTTGGCAGATGTGTTGAAGAACAAGTGGGAGTAAAAGCTCCAGGTAGTGAGAAAACGGCAACTTTTTTTCCAGCGAATAAGTCGGCTGTTGTTACATCTTTCCAATTTCCATCTTTTCTTGTTTTGAAGGTTACTTCAGGAACTCTTTGTCCCTCTCTATTTTCTAATTTCATAATTATCCTCCGAAGTTTTCAAGAGCTTGCTCTCTTAACTTTCTTCTAATTTTGTTGTCGATATCGTCAAGTGCGTCCACCGCCATATCCCAACTGGTGTATATTTGTTTTTTTGTATCGGCCTGCAGATCTCCGATAGCATATAATCCTTCTATATTTGTTTCGCCTTTTTCATTTGTTATGACAAAGCCCCTTTCATCAACTTTTGCTCCAACGCTTTTTGCCAGCTCGTTATAAACAATCATACCTAGAGAGATAAAAGCAATCTCGCTTTCGTTTGTCGAACCATCTTCTAACTCAAAACCTTCTAGGATGAGCTCTTTAGCATTTCCTTTTACATCTTTAATGGCACTGGTATTTGTTTTAATTCCATAAACCTCATGAAGCTTCTTCACTTGTTCATCAAATTCTGGTTCCTTGCCATTTGTTAGGACAGTCATGGACTTTACGTCGTAGCGCTCTTTTAAAAGAATGGCGACCCAACCGGCCGTATTGGAGTGCCCAATAACAGTGGTCTTTTTATCTTGAACATGATGTCCGTCACAGCGAATACAATAATCAATAAGCTGAACATTAGCGTAAGGAAGAACCGGTTCTATACTTCCTTGAATCTCAGGTTGAACGTCCATAATTCCCGTGGCCAATACAACTGAGAAAGCTTTTTGCATTCCACCTTTTTCGTCTTCCACCTCAAAGCTTCCATCATCTAATTTTTTAATAGAGCTAACTGAAGTTCTTAAAACTTCTAAGTTTCCAGCAAACTTGCTTTCTTTAATCCAGCTAAGGGTGTCCTTATTTGGATTCACAATGCCCTTTTTATAATGTTCGTAGCCAGGCATATTCTCAACCTTGGAGACCCACATTTCGCGACTCTTCTTTCTGGCCTTTCCGGAACCTAAGTACAGAACAACTTTTTCGTTATTAAGAACTCCTCTTAAAGCCGCCATAATTCCGGCCGCTCCGCCCCCCACAACTACTGTTTTAAAATCATCTTTAGTCTTCATTAATTCTCCTGTCATTAAGACATAGATAGTTTCGTCTATAATTGAATATAAGTGAATTCGATATTATAAATGTTATGATAGAATTTATCTATGGGATATTTTAAATGATAACGGCTACTTATTGGACCTAATTCTTCTTTTTAACAAGTAGCTTCTTTCCGTCAGGAAACACCACAACGGCTTCCTGGGCCTTTGACTCCTCAAACTGCTGACTTACCCATTCCTCTCGCTTTTGCTCAGAGAGCCTTAAAAAACCGTCTGGGGCCTCAAAGCTAGGTATACGCACATAGAGATCATCATCAACTCCTTCTAAAATGGGAGTTAAATCAAATTTCTTTGAGCTAAAGGCCTTGGTTCGATCGTAACCAAGTTCGAAACTATTATCGACTATCTGTCCGCTTACACTGGCCGGTCCCCGAGAAGATGGAGACCCTGCTCCAGTGCTACCTGACCCACTTGCAACTGCTGATGGAGAACTTACTGAAGCCTTCCCCTTAGGAGCACTTCCCCCAGAAGAAACAGCTGGCTTTTTTACAGGTGCTGCTGCAACTTTTGCGGCCTTCTTCTTTTCTTTTACCGTATTAATTTTTTCTTTTATTTTACTGCCTAAACTTTTAGCTTCCTCAGCGCTACTAAGACCCTTGCTTTGAACCTGAGCACGAGGAGCACCAATCTTATCTTTATTCTCTTCTCTATTTTCAATAGGACCTTGGGCGACTTCATTAGGGATATCTAAGCTAGGAGTAGGAGCCTCAACAGCTTGTTCAGGAACCACATCTTTTATCTTAAGTTCCTTTTCTACATTCTTACTTACAAAGGCATCCTTTGTTTGGGCGACTTCTCTAGCTATGCCCATATTTTCAATTTGCATGTCCCTAGCTATCTGCCTTTGAATTTTATTTTTTCTCTTTAGTTCTACTTTCTTAGATTCAAGGGCCTGCTTAACCTCTTTTGGTGAACTCGCCACTGATTCACTATAGCTCGTTTCAGGAACGTCATAACCTCTTTCAGCTAATAAGGCCTGTGCTTTTTCCATTACTTTATTAGCGTCTGAATCAACGCTATTCACGTTTTTTACACCTGAAGCAAGGGCCATACCGAGTTCTTCTGCTTCACCAAACTTGTCCGAAAGCCCTAAGGTTCTAGAGCTTAACAAGTTTCTTGAAGGGTTTTCAGATTTCCTATCGCCTTCTTTACTATTATAACTTTCTGTAAAAATTTGACCGATGCCCCCGGCAAATCCAGGAGGAAGAGCAGCAACAGATTCAACACCATTTTTAGAATTAAGATGGACATCTTTAAAATCGCCAATTGAAGTTAAAAGCTGACGAGTTTTTCCTCCCTCAAACATAACATTACTAATAAGATTACCATCACTATCAGTAACTAAACCATCGGCTGCCGAGCTGGCAATATGTTCATCACTGCTGGCGCCTTCGAGTACTTCCTGGTTCTCTGCAACAAACTTTCTTGTTCTTTCCAGTTCCCCTCTTACTACCGCTTTAATAGGTGCTACATCAGCTTTTGGTCCCGCTTGCGTGATGATATCTCTTTGGACCACAACACTATCACCTATTAAATCTAAACCTGCTTTAATAGATTCATTAATTCTATTTTCCTCATCTTCAGAGATTTTAGAATTTTTCTCATTAACTTCTGCTAGGGAGTCCGATAAGGCCTCTCGAGTCGTTTCAACTCTTTTCATTTCGGACACAATAGTTCGATTTGTTCCAACGGACGAGTCTTCTAAAGTTACTTTATCTTTACCAATGGTCGTTCCCGTATAGACCTTTTTCTTATTTTCTATCCTCTCTAGGGTCTTTACGATGACTGGCTCTCCCCCTTTCACAACGGGGTCCTTGACTCGTTCTACAACTTCGTAATTATCAAAAAGACTTAGCTTTAAGTTAGTATCCAGGTCAAGATCAGATTCTTTATTGGGAAAAAGCGGCTTATCATCGTCATATACCAGAATCGTAGGCAATTCTATTTCGCTTAAATCGACTGGCTTTATAATTATTGGTCCTGGATCTTCGATGTTTAATTTTGCAGGTCTTTTTAAAAGAGGCTTACCTGCTTCTGAGACGATAGTTTCTTTTCTTTTTTCTGAAGCTTCTATCGCTGCGACTAGTACCGTCTTCCTTTCTTTATTTGAATTATACCTTGTTTTAGCTGCAGCGAGACTTTCCTTTGTTGAGTCCAAGTCCTTTTTAAGTAAGTTGATAATGGCTATGGGTTTATTTCGGCCTTTTCTTGATTTTGCTCTCACTAACTGCTCAGTTAGCTCTTTCTCTCTAATCTCTAAAGAGGCAATAGACTGACTTAACCCAACCTCTGTTCGATCAATATTAACTAGCTCTAGCTTTAAATTTTCTATTTCGATATTGGCTTTTTCAATCTGCCCTTGCGCCTCTTCAAAAGACTTCAGAAGATTATTATTGTCTTCTAAATTATTAAGATAGCTGATAGTGTAGGCCATTTGATCTTCAATTTTAAGTTTACCACATAAGAGTTTAGAAAAATTAAAAAGCTTTTCCGTTAGTAAGACTTTTCTTTCATCTTCATCTAAACCTGAAAGAGCTTCCTTATATTTTCTTGAATACTGCAACCTTAGACCACTAATTCGCTCAATATTTTCAGCCCCATCTTTTGCCTCTAAGAGGACTTCTCCATTTCTTTGCGCAATGATTTTTTTTGATTCAAGAAATTTAGGTTGAAACTTTCCGTCCGAATAATTTGAGGAGGTTTCATATTTTACCTGCTCTGTAATCCTTTGACATTCATCGCCAATAAATTCGTCAATAGGAACCGTCTCCGCAGCTTTTTTAAGGGCATCTACCCCCGCAACGATTAGCGGTGCCTTACTTTGAGCCTCATAATGATCCTTCGCAATACTTAGTCTTCCAAGATAATCAGAGAAGTTTAATTTTTTATCTGCTGGAAGTTGGGAGAATACTTTAAATAAAGGCGAATCTTTATATTTATCAAGGTTAACCGAAGGGTCCTCTAAGTAACTAAGAACATCTTGAGACTTGTCAAAACCATAATTTAGACAACTTTTAGGATTACTCATTTCTTTCGGTAAACTTGTGAGCATATTTATTTCGCCAGTACTTTCATATTTAAAAAAAAGACTAGGCCCTGGAAGTCCAACATTAGGATCAGAAAAAATACTTTTAGAATCCACGGCTTTAGACAGGTCATTTAAAAACTGTTCGTCAGCCACGAATGCATTTTTTGGTGATGAGGTAAAATTATTTATGGTTTCAGCCTGATTTAAAAAATCTTTTCGCGCTAGTGAAGGAATCTTTTCATTTCTTGCAATACTCTCTCTCAGGTTTTGATCAATATCCTTTTTAAACTTATTCAATTCTTTTTGATTAATACAAGTATTTCTTTCTCTTGGAATTTCAAAAAGTCCGTACATATTAAGGACCGCATTAGCATTTCCAAGGTCATTCAAAGCCTTTTGTTTTGTCGTTGATGTCGCTTCGGATAAGTACCCGAGCTCCGCTTCAAGATCATCAATTTCACCGGACTGTAGCTCTGATCCCCCATATTGAAAAACACAACCACAGTGATCTTTTAAATCCGAGATTTCATCACATTTCATTTGATTGGCGATCTTTAGTAAATTAAATTCTTGCGTGTTATTAGGATTTTCAAAGCCGCATACTTTAATTGCACCACTAGGAACATCGATAACAGAAAGACCTGTGTTAATTGCCGCCATGGATAACGGACTATTACTTGTGAATATGGTTGCAGAAACTAGTGACCCGCTTACAAAGAGTGAGCCTAGTATCAGCAAAAGTCTCTTATTCATTAGCTTTCTCAAGTAGTTTGTTTAAACCTGAAACTTTTATTCTTGTTCTAAGCTTTACTGTTGATTTAACTAATAAGTTTGTACCATCTTCTACTTCTATTAAAATCTGGTCTGCTTTTAAGCGAGTTAGTTGATCCTGGATAAAAACTTCTTTTTCCTCTGGGGAAAGTTTTGAAAACTTATCTGACTTAACAACCGGAATTCCGGCCATTTTAGATTTTGATGAAATAGGTTCCATATTATATGTGCTGCTGCTAGTTAAGGTTAAACTAGAGCTAGGAACATCTTGTATTGACTTAGTTGCTTGATTAGAAAGCAGGGCCTGTGGAATAAATTCTCCATTAACAATAACTCCGCCTTTTACTCTTCCGTCTACAACGGATCTAACGGCCGCAGAGCTTGAGGCAGCACTTCCTACTCCTGAAGAGGCTATGCTCGCGGCACTTCTATCCCCGCCTTTTGAACGGGTAGCCCCTCCAGAACTAGGAGTTGGGGTAACCTGTGGTTTTGTACTTGGCGTAGAGACTATGGGGTCTTTTTGTACTGGTTTTGATGCAGCTTTTTCTTTTAGCTTCTTCTTATTTTCTTGGGATGCTTCAATTTCTCGGTCAAGCTGCTCATTGGCTTTTTTCTCTTGAGCTATTTCTCTTTTTAATCTTTTAATTTCTGCTAATTTTTCTGCATCAGCTTTTGAAACCTTAAGCTCTTCTTCCGAAGGAGCTTTATCATCAGCACTTTTTCTTCTTGAATTAAAAATTGAGCGAGCCAGTTCATCAGCAGATTGCTCTTTTATGACCCCTTTTGCCGCTTTCTTCTTATTTGAACTTAAAGCTTGTTTATTATCAGTAAAATTATTATTAACAACCTCTGGAGCTATTAAATTTTGAGCCGAGGCGGGAGCTTTTGAATTTTCTACACCAGCAATAGGGTTAAGTGTCTCTTGAAACTTACCAGCAAGGCCTGCTACTACTTCATTTCCTTGATTTTTAATTGTATTAAGCTGCTTGGCCAAGTGATTATCGGCAACTTCTTCAACAGAGATAGCCTTCTTATATTCACCTAGGGCCGTAAAGTTCATTTCCCCAAGTACTGGACTCATATCCTCATCGAATTTTGCGATTGTGTTTTTAAAGTCTTTTATTCCTTCTTCACCGACATCATTCAACTCAAGTGAATTAGAAACGTCATTTGCTAATGAGCTCATTGTATCTGAAATTGAAGTCAGTAACTCTTCATCAGTCCCTTTCTTAACACCTTTTTCAGTTGATTCACGAACCGTATTTAAAATCTTTGTCGTTACATGGGCATGGTCCTGTGCTTCTTCTCTATTGGTTCGAATAACATATTCTGATTTTTCTGTATCATAAGAAACTGTTCTTTCGTCTCCATGAGTTGTACGAACTAAGGCAGGGGCTTGGTCAGCCGGTGGAGTTTTTCCCCCTTGTCCCATACCGAAATTACTACTGCCCGATCCTAACTCAAAGTCAATCATGACTCTTCTTCTAACCGCATCTTTAGCCTGCGAATAAGCGGTTTCAGCTTTTTCCACTTGTGGTGCACCAGAAGCTCCTCCAGACGCGGCTTGAGAGGCTGTTTGGTTAAATATTTCTAGCCGTTCGGCTGAGTCGCTAATTTGATTTTGAATCTTTAATCTTATTAACTCAGCATTATTTCTGGCATCAACTAAACTATTGGATAGTTCTCTTCGAGCTTCATCATCTTTTCTATAAGTCGCTCTAAAGAAAGCAAGATTTCGAGTATATTCCTTAACATCGACTCTTGCAGCATTTAAATCTTCTTCAGACACATTCGGATTTCCCTCATAGTCTTTTAGGACGGCCTTAGCTCTTTCTAGGTCAACTTTGGCAAAACCAATCTGTTGTTTTGAATGTTCAATCTTTCTTTCAAGTCTTTTTAAATCTCGATCTAAATTTCTTACTTTTAAAAGCTGCTGTCTTTCACTCTCTTCTAAAAGCTCTACCCCTTCAAATGCGGCAAGAGTTTCTTTATCTATCTCAACATTTGGGATGACAGTGGTTTCAAATTCATCGACACCTTTTTGAATATCTCTTTCTCCACACCAAAGTTTCCCCATTGAGATCTTTTTACTAGAAATATATGTCTTAATTTTCTTATCAATTTCCTCACTCGGATTATCTGCTCTATAGAGGTCAAATTGAGAGGTCATTTTTTCAAACATATTATTTCTGACCCTAATCATTTCTTTTATTTTTTGACGATCTTCCTTTTTATTGGGGTCTAGTTTTGAGAATTCACTAATCATAGCTCTACCCTTAGAGCCATTCTTTCTAATTCTTTCTATAGACATTAACCCTTTGCTGTCTCCAGTTCTGGTTTTCCACAAAAACTCCCCAGACAAGTCTATACATAGGGACTCACTCATGACCCCAATTCTGTCTTTAAAAAGATCGCTATTCATTCTTTTTTCAATTAGCTCTAGAGGCTCCATCGATGATTGCTTAAGTTTGTCGAGGTCACCTTTTTCTAGTCCTAAGGCCTTTACGGAGTCAACAATTTGTCCTAATAGAATTTTCTTATTATTAAAAAGTCCACCGCTATAACCTTTTTCAAAAGAGGCTCTTAGGGATCGAAAGATAGGAGAGCTAGCATGTTTTCCTTTGTCAGCTGAGCGAATAAATTTTTCTAGATCCTCTTCCCATTGAACCTTTTCATTGGCGTCTTTTGGCATGATCTGGCTCACAAATCCATTCGGCGCAAGAAGATCAACGGTAAAGTCTTTCTTTGCCGTTAAAACTGTTTCGTCACTATAAGCAATACTTTTGGCCATTTCCATTAGAAAGAGAGCATCACCTTTTCCTTCATTATTAAAGTTTATTTGATCACCGGAGCTCACTGATCTTTGGATATCCCTTGCTTTATGAATATAGCTTGATTTTACATAGGCCAAAGGTTTTGAATTAGCTTGTGGCAACTCATCTAATATATCTTTTAGACTGGTTTTTATATCCGTATGGTTTGTAACATCGTCGCTCTTAAAACAAGAGTTATTTTCAGTTCCTAATATATTATAAGCTGACTTAACTTGTTGTAGGTCAGTCATAACAGAAATTAGATCTAGCATTTCTGTATCATCATCACTTCCAAAAAAGCCAAGCTCCATCTCAAGGACATATACATCTTCAGGAGAGAGCGGCTCGGGGTATTGTTTTGCTATACAGCCGCAGTACTTATCAATAGGCTGACTATCGCAGTCCAAATGGGTTGCTAGTTTTTCAATACTTCCAATATCCGCAATAGGTTCGATTCCTTCCACACAGGAAACCAGCATTCTTGTATTCTCCTCTATAATTTCAAAAATTGACGGGAAGGCCCACGCTTTAGAGGAGGTTAAAAGAAGGAATATAATTAGGCTTTGCTTTATCATCGTCTTAGATTATCGACCTTTTTAACTGATTCCTTTACTCAAGAATCGTTAATAGCTGAAATATCTAGTACTTAGACCTATTTTCTAACTAGTTTTTAGTCAGTTAGACCGCCACAAAACATGGTCGGTTTTACTGTCTAAATTACTAACACCCATTGAAAGCTTTTCAAGAATGACCCTTAAAATAGCTATTTTTGACATAATCAGTGCATGAAAAAGATGCTTCTCCCATTGGCCATTGTGGTTTTATTAGGTTCTTCCTGTGAAAAGGAGAGCTTACGACCTGAAGAAAATAATCTTCCAGGGGTTACCACGGAGCAAATTCAAGCTTCTCCAAAGGAGCTTCAAGAAGTTCGAATGAATGAAGCAGGCCTTTCTAGAAATGCCTCCATTGTTTTTACTCCGGAAAAGAATAAGCCAGCCCCGGGTCTACAAGAAGTGGATTGGAAAGTTAGTTATCTAGGTGAAGTAAATCTACAAGATATGGATGAGGCCCATAGCCAGCTTATCGAATATATCGTCGACTTACAGGACTTTTTAGAGGACTACCCTGCTGAGAAGTTTTACTTCTTAGGCGTACATAAAGAATTTATAACCAAACTCCAGCTAGCACTCGTTTTAAAACAAAACTTAGAAACTGGAATTCAAAAACTTAATAATGCAGAACTAGAAAAAGCTAGGTACCAAATGCTTCAAAAAGCTTTTGAGGATATGGACCGAGAGCTTGAAGAGCGAGGCATGACTTTTAAGCAAACAGAGGATTCGATTGAACCGGTGGTTACAATTGGCAATAGCAAGAAGAAAGCGAAGCGTTTAGCAAGAGCCTTAAAACAATATATTACTGATGGTGAAGAACTTCTTGCTGAAGCAAATAGCGAGTACTCACTACTTGAAGCAGGAAAAATTGAAGTGGCAGCCGTGGTCCTAGAAAAGATAAACGAAGAACTTAATAATTAAAGATTGCACATGAATGTGCATATATACTCTCTCCCCTCTCCAAAATATACCCCGCACGCTGGAAACGGTTTGCGGGGTTTATTTTTTTAAAAGCCGGCTTTAAAGACTATCAGCTGCTGAATAGGATTATTGTTTATATCTTCACTAATGACTTTACTAAGCAAATAATCAACCCGCCCACTGAGACCATAAAACAATGTGTACGAAGCACCTAGTCCTCCGTAAACATTAAGAAGAGTTTTATCCCTAAGGAATCTCCCGTCTGACTCAATAAAGACGAAATCAGACTTGATAAAGCCAGAGCCGAAAACCGCTTTTATTTCCTTTATATAAAGAGGAATATAGCGTGGTCCACTATAGGCCTCATTTAACAAAATATTTGTTTCTAGACTTCCTGTTTGAACTTCATTCCCAAAGGCATCATTAGTTTGAAGCCCGTAAAAATCATGAAATGATCCAAAATGGCCACCGCCGTAGGCCACCCCACTTCCAAGATCATTTTTATCTAACTTCTCGAAGGTCCCTTTTAATTTAAGATCAAAGAAATAATTCAATCGCAGATCAAGTTTAAGTTTAGACCGATAACCCAAGTAGTTAAGTCGTCCCACGGTATTATTTCTAAAAGCACCCACTTGAAAGCTGGCCCCATTTAAAAAATCATCACGATGGACATTTGTTGTACTAAAATACAGATTACCCGAATACTTTCTATATTTACGGCTTGAGACAAAGTCTGATGTGCTTCCTTGTGAATAAGATAAAGTCGGAACAAACTTAAGCCATCCGTTTACAAAATCATCACTGAGATAAGCGCTTGATGACTCAATTGAATCAGGTGTTTGTTTTATATTTGAGGCTATATATCCCTTTGAATAGCTAGTGCCAAAATCAAAATAGTCATTACTATGAGAGTAAGCAACTGCACTTCCAACTTCATCAATATCAAAGTACTTCTTTACTGTACCGCCTATCGAATGAACACCCGCGGGATCATTTACCGAACTTGATAAGGTAACTCCGTCGGTTGAACCTCCATAAGTAGCACCAATTCCCCAACGTTGGGGAAGAAAATGATCCCATTCCGGATAAGAGCTTTTATCCTCTATATAGTTTTTATTAGCCCCCGCAATAGAGTCAGGTCCTCTTTTAATTTCGATTCCACTATTATCATCGATCCATTCTTGGCAACTTTTCTTATTAAAGTAGATTCTTTTGGGGTCTTGTTCAAAAAGTAGAACTGTGTACTGATTACTACCCGTTATATAGGCAAAATCATTAAAGCTCTCAGGTAAGTTTGAGACGTAGCCGTTCCTGATATTTAAAGAATAAGTTTTATTATCTGACCTTAGAATTTTTCTTGTTCCACAAGAGCCTACAACCTCTAACGAGTTTTCACTTTGAAAAAGAACTTCCTCTTTTCCAGTATCAAGATCAACTCTTAAATACTCATGAGAAGGCGATTGCGAATAATCATGAAAACGATAGCTGATAAAAGATTTCCCATCTCTTTCAATAACTTCAGGGTTAAAGACATTCGTCATAGGAGGGAGGTCAAAGAGCTTTTCTTCTACTCCATTTTTATTTTCCCAAACTTCCCAAACAGTTTTTTCATAAATCAGACCGATTAGCCTATCTTTTAACTGAAAAAGATACTTTGGTTTAGACCAAGAGAATTCCTTGGTAAGTTTTTTCTTAAGGGGATCATACAGCTTCCAAAAACTTCCATTTCGAGAGGAATACTCCCTAAAAGTTTTCAAGACTATTCCAGACTCAGTTGTTGCGGGGAGAACCGCTTCTATAATATCGTCTACCCTAGTATTTTCCTGTGTCTTTAATTTTAGATCTATGACTTTAAGCTGATTAATCTTTTTATCGTCTAGCATTGAGATAAAAAGCTTATCATTTTTTAGCGTTACTCCGTCTGAGAATAAAAGATACTCTTTTTTCTTTAAAGGAATATGCCCAAGTCCCTTTACAGAATTTGACTTTCTAAATTCAGCTAGCTGATTAAATAATTTTGACTTGGTCTGTTCAAAGTATCGATCAAAAAGAACCTGATAATCTTCTTGAACACAATCTCTAAAGGCCCAATGAAGAAAACCGGGAATATTATCTGAATTGTTTTTAATAAGGCAGGCCATGCTCCCTGGTTTTTTATCCTCAAGCCATTTTAAAAAATGGGATCCGTACCAATACCTAGAGCCTCTACCTGGATAGTGTTTAGTATTATCTAAACAGACCGTAGAAGAACAAGTCCCTTCAGTTAAAACTCTATTTTTATATTCAAATCTAAAAAGTGAACGGCTAAGCCTTCCGCCATTTGTAAATTCCGCTTCCCCCCAAGTGGCCACGCCTTCGGCAAACCAATTAGGAACAATTCCCCCAAGCTTTCCATCAGAACCCCATAAATATCTTAAGAATTTTATAAATCCAGCGGTCTGGTCTAAATGAAGAATATGGATAAGCTCATGCAGCACTAAATTTTTTACCCAGTCTCCTCCTGTAACAAGATGCTCCATTCCAACAGGTGGCGCTGTGAACAAGAGAACTAAAGGCCTTGGATGAACTGTGGCCGCCCCGTTTGCTCGGTTAGAGACGCGGTCCGACACAAATCCATCAACGACAAAATGAACCGTATTCCACGGAACATAACCAAAGTATTCAATTATTTTTGGAGCATCTTCTTTTAGTATTTGGGCCACACGCTTAACGTAGAGCTCTGCATTCTCCTTTGCGTGAATTTCCACATCCATAGTACCGACACCAGTTTGTACTTCTAACGCATAGGTATATTCATTTTCAGAAAGTTCACTTGGTAGTTTTTGGCGATAGACCGTAGTAGCTAATGCTGGGGTAAAAAAGTTAAGTATTACTGCCGCAGCGGGTAATAAAATTTTATAAAAAGATTTCACAGACTTGTACCTTTAAAGGGTCTTTAATTTACTCTATAATTCTACCTATCTTAATGATTAAGAAAACTATAATTGTATAACTAAATTAAGGAGTTTTAAATGACACATCCTCTAAAAGCACTAACGCTCTTGTTGACCCTGTCTCTTGCCCTAACTGTTTCTAGCTGTGGTTCTTCTAAAAAGAAAAGTGCTACTGGCGATGATGTAAATGTATCAGCTACTGATATGGATGCAAGTGATGTAGATCTTGAATTAAATGCAGATAGTGATTCTGGTAAAACTGGTCCACTTCAAACTGTTAACTTTGCTTATAATTCAGCATCTCTTTCTTCAGCTACTAAAGATAAACTTAGAGCGGCAGCAACTTTTCTTAAAGCGGCTTCTTCTGTTGAAGTACAAGTTGAAGGTCATTGCGACGAGCGTGGTGGTGTTCAGTACAACTTAGCCTTAGGTGAAAGAAGAGCAAAAGCTGTTCGTAATTACTTAGTGGCCCTAGGTGTATCTGGATCAAGAATTTCAACAATTAGTTTTGGTAAAGAGCGCCCAGTCGCTTTTGGTCATGATGAAAGTGCCTGGTCTCAAAACCGTAGAGGAAACTTCGTCATAACAGCAAAATAATTTAACGATGCTCAAGCAACTTCTAAGTCTTGCTTTCATTGCATTATTTTTAGGGGCCTGTGGTTTAGCTACCACTCGCCCCAAGCTTGAAATGAGATTGGCCCAAACTGCATTCCTTGCGGCAAAAGAATCCAAAGCACAAACACTAGCTCCAGGTCTCTTTCGAAAGGCTGAATTTTATTACCTCAAAGCTAAATCCTCTTATAAAAGAAAGTATTTCAATAAGGCTAAACAATACGCCGTTCTTTCTCAAAAATTCGCTGAGAAAGCAGAGTTTATTTCAAGAAGAAAGGCTGCACTAGAAATCACCACTTCACCCCAGTAGTAAAGAAAGGAATTTTATATGAAATGGATTCTTGCGTTGTTCATAGTAACTATTTTCCTCAATGGCTGTAAGACCCAAGAAGAGATAGCTCAAGGTCAAATGGTTGAGAACCTGAATCTACAAGTTTCTGAAGCTCAAAAGCTTACGGCAGAAGCAACAGTTAGAATGCAGCAGTTAGAAGAAAGAATGAATAGCATTACTGGTCAAGTGGAAGAAAGCGGTCATCAGAGACAAACGACAACTCAAAAACAAATCGATGAACTTAAAGCTAAGTTGCTTGTCGTAGAAGAAAACAATAAGACTTTAAATACTGATATCGCCTCAATTAAACAATCTCTCGAGGAACAAAAAGCTTACTTAGATAAGGTACTTAAGAGTTTAACTAAAATATCAAAAGCAAAACCAAAAAAGAAAAAGCTATCTGAATACGATGCGGCCATGGCTGCCTACAAAAAAGGCCAATATAAAAAAGCTAAAAGTATGCTTCAAGAGCTTATTGAAAAAAAGAAGGTTAAAGGCTCAAAGCGCGCGAGGGCCTTACACAACCTTGGCATGAGTCTCTATATCTTGAAAGAAGATGACCAAGTTCTTATCTATTTCTCTAAGCTTTTTACCGACTATCCTAAGAGTGGTTATAATAAAAATGGTCTACTCTTTCTAGGTAAGTCTTTTCAAAGAATGAAGAAGAATGAGGAAGCTAAACAAACCCTTAACGAATTAATTTCTAGATTTCCAAAGGCTAAGCAAGCCAAGGAAGCAAAGGGAATCTTGAAAAAACTCTAAGGAACAACATGCGAAGTATCGCTTATTTAATCTTAATTTTAAGTTTAACTTCTTGCTTTAAATCTAAGCCCTCTAATCCTTTTTATGACTCTATAGAGGTAAAGAAAGACAAACTCCATTTGATCTTTAGTCACAATATAAATGGGGAAACTCACCCTTGTGGTTGTCGCCATTTTCCCCTAGGAGGTCTGCCGCAAGTTGCTGGCAAGTTAAACGAGCTTAAATCAAGCGGTGAGGTCTATCTCCTCGATACGGGTGATTTACTTTTCCCATCCCCGAATCTTCCTCCAACAATGAAAGATAGTTTTACTTTTGGGGCAAAAAATTTATCTGATGGAATGGATAAACTTGGACTTAAATACTTTGTTCCTGGAGATCAGGATTTAGCTCTTGGTATAGATTTTCTTAAAGTATTATTAAAAGGATCTCAATATAAGTTGCTTGTATCAAACTTAGTGAATCCAAATCTTCTTCCGCATAAAAGAATAGTCATTTTCGAAAAAGGCAAATCGAAGGTTTTTATGATTGGTATGGTAGACCCTTCTATCACAACATCAAAGATGTCGGGCCATTTTACGGCTCCTTCATTAGCGATGCCCGTTCTCCTAGAAGAGTTAAAAAAGATTGGCTTTGATCAAAAGAATAAAAAACATAGGCTTGTCCTTCTCTCCCATTCAGGAATGCCTAATGATCAGAATCTCGTAAAAAAATTCCCTCAAATTGACTGGGTTCTGGGGGCCCATACTCAGAGTTTTACAAAAATTCCCTACGAAGAAGGCACGACAAAATTAGCTCAAGTTCTTTCTCGTAACCACTATCTAGGTGAAGTTCAAGTAGAACTTAACGAAGAAAAATCCAAGGATACGTGGGTACTTCATGAAATTCGAGATGAGCTTAAAGAAAAACTTAGTCCAAACCCTTTTGAAGCTTTTATAAATAATCATAAAGACGAAATGAAGAAAATACAGATTCAAGAACAGAGCACTCAAGGACTTGGGGACAATGCTGGAGTAAAGTTAAATACAGCTGCTTCTTGTATCGAATGTCATCAGCCTCAAGTTGATTTTTGGCATGATACCTCTCATTCAATTGCCTATGCCACTCTTATCAATGATAACGAAGAAAAGAACTTAACTTGTATCGGCTGTCATAGTGTGGGCTTTCAGTCTAATAATGGTTTTATGATTCCGGATGAGCTTATCGTCTTAGATAAGGAAGATAAAAAAGAAGAGCAGCTTAAAAAAATAAAAGAAAAGTACTGGGCCGAAGTAAGTGAAGCCTTTAAAGACGTGGGATCAATAAGAAAACTTCCTGTTAAGAGAATTAGAAAGCTTTCTAAAGATTGGCTAAAACGAGACGAAAGAAATAATGTCACTCATAATTTTGCTAATGTTCAGTGTCTAAACTGCCACGATACTCTTCATCAAGAACATCCCTTTGCAATACCTCCAGAAATTAGCGAGCAAGCAAAGTATGAAAAGATGAAAGAAAATTGTCTAAATTGTCATATCCCAGACCGCTCACCTGAATGGTATGAAACATTAGAGAATGGTAAAGCTGGTCGGCCTAAAGAAGAGTATGTCCGCCAAAAGATTAAAGAGCTCTCTTGCCCCAAGCGTGAGTAGCTTTTTATTCTAAAAATTTAAGTAATTTTTTACGGTATCTTTTTTCATGTTTATGATAAACATCAATATGTCTGCCACCTAAGACAGGCCAAAACCACTTCTCTTCACTACCAAGATTTTCATATATATACTTACCATGTTCCGGCTCTACAACGAGGTCCCTCATCCCATGGATAACTAAAGATGGTCTTTTAATCTTTGAAAGATGCTTATAGGAGCCATACCGATCATCTATTAAGATATAAGCTAGAGGACTTAAGACATAAGTTAACTTGAATTTTTTTAATTTCTGAATAGCGATATCTTGATAGGAACTAAAGGTGGAGTCGAAAATTAGAAGGTCCACATCTTCTTTATGAGGAAAGTCCACAAAGGCTCGGGCCATTATATTTCCACCGAGGCTTTGACCATAGGCGATTAACTTTTTGTGACCAATCTTTTTATAGAGTTTATGAGCGTGGTCAAATGCAGCTAGGGCATCTTTATGAACACCCTGTTGGTTAGGCTGTCCATCATTTAAACCATAACCACGGTAATCAAAAATAAAGACATCATAACCATGAGAAGTAAGCCAAACTAAATTCGCATAATGACTAGAAAGATTCTGGGCATTTCCGTGAAAGAAAACAAAAAGACCCTTGGGTTTCTTGAGGTTTGCCTTATTTTTTAAATACCAAGAATGAAGCTTTGTTCCATCGGAGGCCTCAATCCACTCTTCGATATAATCAACTTTAAACTGCTCGGGTCTACTGTAAAGAACTCTATCTGGTTGATAAAAAATAAAACTACAGCCACTAAACTGCAGGACAAATATAAATAAAATCAGCTTCTTGGCCATGTGAATTGCCCTTCTCCCTCTATTCTTTTATCGAAGCCATTATGCTAGGATAAGCCGGCAATGGCCAATATGAATAAATTAGTTTTAGGTATAGAAACAAGCTGTGACGATACTTCCGTATGTCTTCTAAGAGGTACGTCTGATCTTCAAAACTGGGAGCTCCCAGAAGTCCTTGCTATGAAAACCTTTAATCAGGATGAGTTTCTTGGTGAATGGGGCGGAGTTGTTCCAGAACTTGCGGCAAGGAACCATCTTGCTAAACTTGCCCCCGTCCTTGAATCTGTTTTTAAAGAAACAGCTCTTGAACCTAAGGACTTAGATTTAGTTGGAGTAACAACTCATCCAGGCCTGTTAGGTCCACTTCTAACCGGCTTAAACGCTGGTAAGACCCTAAGCCTACTTTATAAATTACCGCTTAACCCGGTAAACCATCTATATGCTCATCTTGAGGCCATACATTTAACAGAAAAAGTTAGCTATCCCTACCTAGGTTTAATTGTAAGTGGTGGCCATAGTATGTTTGTACTAGCTGAGTCATCCACTAAGTTTGAGCTCATAGGAACAACCATCGATGATGCTGCTGGTGAAGCTTTTGATAAGGGTGGAAAGCTCATGGGCCTTGAATATCCCGCAGGTAGAATCATTGATGAAAAAGCCAAAAATGGAGATCCAAAAAAGTACAAATTTCCAGTTGGTTTAAAGTCTTCAAAAAATTGTAATTTAAGTTACTCAGGAACAAAAACCTCACTTCGAGTTTTTCTGGATGAGCATAAGGATTTTGATGACTGGGATAATCTTTGTGCTTCTTACCAATTTGCTATCGTTGAGGCCCTGCGCCTCAAAAGTACTTTTGCAAGTAAAGTGGCGAAGGAAAAGTACGGAAAAGATCTTCCCCTCGTCGTTGGAGGAGGAGTTGCTTGCAATAGTCACCTTCGCTCTGTCATGAGAGAAGAACATAAGGAAGTCTATATCGTACAGCCAAAATTTTGTACTGATAATGGCGGTATGATCGCCAACTACGCCTTAAGAACTATGGAAGAAAAGGCCATAAGCTATCCGGACTCACTAATGATAGACGCATTTGGGAGATTCTTAAGTAAAGATCTTAAGAAGGAATTTGCAAAACGCGGACCCATCCTTGAATAAACTTCCAAGGGCCAATAAAGATCTTGGTCAGCACTTTCTAAAAGATAAAACCGTTATAGAAAAAATCACTAATAATTTTGCTGAAGAAGCTGATGTTATTTTAGAAGTTGGACCTGGTCCGGCAGTTCTAACAAGAGAGCTCGCTAATCATAAAAAACCACTGGCCGTAGTAGAAAAAGACGAGAGAATGGAGGAATACCTTCTTGATTTTGTCTCTCGCGAAAATATCTTTTTTATGGACGCTCTAAAGTTAAATGAAAAAGAGCTCTTAAAAAATCTTGATTGGGAAAACAGGAGGATTTGGTTAGTAAGTAATCTTCCTTATAATGTAGCCAGCCCTCTCATCGTTAATTTTTTATCTTGGACCTCCATCGATCAAATGACCCTAATGGTACAAAAAGAAGTTGGATTGAAGATCATAGGAAGGTCAGCTAAAAATAAAGATGAAATGAGTTCTCTTCATGCTCTTTGCTCAGCATTTTTTGAAGTTAGCGAATTATGTAAGGTCGCTCCGGGGGCCTTTTTACCACCTCCAAAAGTTGACTCACTCGTGGTTTCCTTCAAAAGACGGCTTGATCCAGAAATTACTCTCGAAGAACTTCCAAAATTTGAAAAATTTCTGAGACGACTTTTTCAATTTCGCCGAAAACAAGTCTATAACGTTTTGAAATCTCACTACCAAGCTGACGTCCTCGACAAGGCCTTTACCGACTGCGACATTCCACGAACAGCAAGGGCCGAGACTTTCAATAGAGCGACTATTCAGCTACTCTATTCTTGTTTAAATAGTTAAAATTTAAGGAAGTCTCATGAGAAACCTCATCGCCTTTTTGGTGACCTTCTGCTGTTTAAGTGCTCAAGCTAACTATGCTGAGTTCTTTGGAAGCCACCCTTCAACTAGTGGAATTGGAAACCAGGCAAATACTAATATCTACGACCCGGCCAATAATTATTATGTTCCGGCCCTAATGGCCTTCAGTGATACCATAACTTTTGCCACATCAGCGGGTTCAGTTTCAACAGACTTTGAGCCCATATCAAATATTACAATCAAAAATAGTACGAACTCTACTACTACTGAAGTGGGTAATGCCTCCACAGATTATGATAGCTTCTTTGGAGCAACCGTTCATGCAACTCTTCCACTTGGATATAAAGGTGCTGGACCCATTAGTGTTTCTGTTTTCACCCCCCTAGGAAAAGTGATTGAAACGAATTCAGGAGACGCCGCTCTTCCAGAGTACGTTATGTACAGGTCTCGCTATCGAAGAACTTTAATTCATTTAAACTACGCCCATAAGTTAACAGATCAATTCGCCTTTTCTCTAGGAACTCATGTTGGGTTTCAAGCTGGGGCTAATGCCTCAACTAACCTTTCTCTTAATGGAACCGGTTTTGGTTCAAGTGGTGGAGCAAAATCTGAAGTTAAACCTGCTTTAGCCGGAATTTTTTCTACTATATATAGAGAGAAAAACTGGTCTGCTTATTTTACCTTTCAGCAAGAAATGAAAAGTAATCTTGAAGCAAAAGCCGGCGGTCAAATCAATGACCCAACAGCAGCACTTTTTCAAATCACAATTGAATCAATGATCTATTATGATCCTCATATTTTAAGATTCGGTAGTTCGTTTGAGATCGGTAATTTTACCTTCCTAGGCTCCTTAGAGTATCAGTTATGGGAAAACTACAAAACTCCTGTTATCAGAGTTAAAGACCGTGGCGGCGTGGTTAAACCAAGTGATGATTATGAAAAATTAAAACTAAGAAATATACCTGTTCTAAAAGTTGGCTCTATCTTAAGTATTACGGATCGCTTTTCTCTTTTAGGTGGTCTTAGCTATAAGCCTACACCCATAGAAGGAAACTTTGTCGGTGCCGGAAATTCAATTGACTCAAACAGCTTAATCCTAACAGGAGGGGCTCGACTTGGGATGAGGATTTTTGGTAAAGATGTCGATTTAAGCGGTGGAATTCAATATCATAAGCTTGAAGAAGTAAACGTGGTTAAGACCTCCAATCAGGAAAATGGGAACTCCGGCAGTAAGATTGGAGCCCCAGGATATAAAGTCGGAGGTAGTGTAATTGCGGCCAGTGGAGGCTTGAGGATCAAGTTTTAATACTATGGGAAAAAAGATCATCGCTAAAAATAAACGAGCAAGTTACGATTATTTTCTTGAAGAGAAATTTGAGGCGGGACTCTCCCTTGTTGGAACCGAAGTTAAAAGTCTTAGGGCGGGAAAAGTTAGTATTGCTGAAGCTTGGATTGACGTTGATAAGAATGGTGAGGCTTGGATTCAAAATATGACTATTCCCCACTATGAGTTTGGAAATATAAATAATCACCAAGAAACAAGAAAACGAAAATTACTCCTTAATCGAAAAGAAATAGACAGGCTTCTTCATCAAGTAAAAGCTCAAAAAATGACTATTGTTCCAACTATTATTTACTTTAAGAATAGCTACGTTAAAATGGAAATAGCTCTAGGTCGAGGTAAAAAGCAGCACGATAAGAGACAAGACCAAGCTAAAAAAGATATTGATAGAAAACTAAAACAACGTGACTATAGCTAGGAAAAAAAATGTTAAAAACTTTCATCTTTTTTACTCTTCTCCCATCAGTTCTTTTTGCAGCCACGTCCTCAAAATGCCCTGGTCAAAATGGATACTTCTATACAAATGATAAAAGTAAGAGAAACCCTCGCAAAGGAGGCTTTGTTTCTGAAGGAGCAAATGTTGGGGACTATGTCTTTATTGCCCCAACTGCAGCGGTTTGCGATAGCGCCTCTGTCCTTAAGTTCGCAAGAGTCTATGGCAATGCCGTAGTTAAGGGAGAAGCTGAAGTTACAGATAAAGCAAGAGTATACGGAGACGCAATAGTTTCAGGTGAAGCAGTTATATCTGGCGAAGCCAAAATTAGTGGCCATGCACATATTACAGGAAGTGCTGAGGTAAAGGGAAAGGCCTGGATGAAGGGTCATTTTACCACGAGTAAAGGTAAATATGCTCAAGGGAAATTTAGCGCAAAACCCACTGGGGCTTTTTTAGCAAAACAACAAAAGCTAAATCAAAAAGCAATGGCAGCTTCTAATAGTAAGTTAACTGAAGAAGCCCGTCAGCGTTTGAGCTGGATACAAAATGACTTAAAGAATGGCTGGTATGGAACGAATAAACGAGAAGGCTATTATAGAAGCTTCAAGTGGAGAAAAAGTGATATTAAGGCCCCTTGTGGTTTTTATCTAAAGTTAAAGAAGGAAGAAAAGGTTTTAGATTCTCACTGTAGAAAAACGAAACGAGTGAAACGAAAAAGATGGGTTCCTGGGAAAAGTGATTACAAGCAAGTTAAGAATTGTTTCACAGAAACTGAAAATCAAGGTGAAAAGTATTTTGACTTCAAAAAACTAAAAGTTAAAACTCATCACGACTTTTCAAATAATAGAGTCTATTTAGATTTTAATTCTTATTTTTTCTATATTGGAAATGAACGCAAAACCAAAGAGTTTGCTAATAGATTAAAGGATTTTGCAAGAAAGTATTGCGGCTTTAAAGGGTAGCCTGCCTATAGCGGCAGGGTCCCATATCCAAAATTATTTGAAGAGATTGTTCGATCAAGCTTCTTATTCTTCTTAGCAAGCTCCTCAGCTTTTCTAATATCAGCTGAGATGTACTTCTCTCTAAGAGCTTCCGTACTGGAGCATCCTGCTGCCAAATAACAAACGCCAATCAAGGCCATTAAGTTTAAAGTTTTAACGTTCATAAGAAACCTCCTCGTCTCTTTGCTTAAACGCAATCAAATCATATCGAGCAAAAGTAATTTGGGTCAAAATTTGGGGATTATCCTGTAATAACAATAAGATAATTAGATAGTTGGATGCCTTAAGATACTGATATCACGCAAATGACGCAACAAGTCCACGATTTTGCTATGTAATTTTTGTAAGTACTCAGAAAAAGGCGATTTTCGATTTATTGTAAGAATTTTTTTAAGAAATCCAGTGAAAAACAACAAAACCATAGGAAGCTAGAAAAAGTATTCCAGCAGGTCTACCAAAGTTCTTTTTAATCAAAGCTAAGAGCATTAGAAAGATGGCTGCCGCCCCAAGAAGATACATTTCCACATGAAAGTTTTGCTCAATTTTCACATTGTAAAAACCTAAACCGCCAAGAACAAAGGCTACATTGAAAATATTTGAGCCGATTATATTCCCTGTGATTAAGTCTGTATTTTTCTTTTTTAAACAAGCGATCAGGGCCGTTACGAGCTCTGGAAAACTTGTTCCAAAGGCAATAAAAATTGCAGAAATAATATAAGAGCTAATCCCAAAAATCTTTCCTAGAGCTGTTCCACTTGAGACGAGTAGCTCCCCTCCACCATATAATAAGGCAAATCCAAGAATCAGCTTTGCCACAATTTTAAAATCTATTTTCTCTTCAACATCATGTTCTTCAGTATAGTGTTCCCTTTGTTTCTTCATTTCATGGAAGGTGTGCCAAAGATATCCTCCAAAAAAGACAACCATTATAGAAAAAGTTATTAAATCAAGTTTTCCATAGAGAAGTACGCCGATAAGTATCGCGGTTAAAATAATATGGATAAAAAACTGAATTGTTATTTCTCTTCTTAAAATAAAAAGAGTTGTCAGTGTTCCAGAAATTCCAAGAATCAAAAAGAGGTTTGCAATATTTGAACCTACAATATTACCTAAGGCTATTTCAGGATGTCCTCTCCAGCAGGCCAGCTGACTGACAAAAAACTCCGGAAGAGAGGTCCCGAACCCGACAATAAGTAGACCAATAACTAAGGGCGAAAGCCCAAAGAATCTGCCGACAATCTCTGCTGAATCAAGAGCAAATTCTGCTCCGTAATAAAGAACAACAATTGATAAGATGAGTAAGCAAGCTTGTAGGAGCATAGAGTTAAGCCATATAATAAGGTTAGATTTTATACTATCGCAAAAGGTCACAAATGAGAAAGTACTTAGAAAAAATGGGGTTAAATAAGTTTAGACAAAATAGCACCTTTCTTTATTTAGTCTGTGATGTTTGGATCCTGGGATATGTTTATAAGAAATTTACAAACCCTGAAACAATGGACTTAATGATTAAAGTCGCTGCCGAGCAGCAGCAACTTGATAAAACCCATATAAAACAACTCTACCAACTCATGACTCAAAGCTTAATTTTAATGCTTGTGTTGGTGGGGTTCGTTCACCTAATCAACTATATTCTCTACAACAAAAATAAAAAAGTCGCGTTTGCCTATTTAGTTTTCTATTCCTGGACGGCCAGTATTGGTACTGCCCTCTGGGGACTTTCCTTACTTGGTAGTCATTTTATTCCGGGAATTGTATTTTTGGCCGTATCTGGAGTCTTCTTTTTTAATGCTATGGGGCTTAGAGTTTTCCCCCATCAGGAACAAGAGCTTAAGAAAAGTTAGGGACTAAGAAAAGGGTATGCTCCGGCTTTGTCCAGTTAGGCATCTCTCTACGTTTTCCACTTTTCGCCTGCATCCCTGCTAAGGCCAGTAAAAAGGAATCAAAGGCATGTGGGTTTTTAATAAGCACTTCAAAGTCATGATCATAAATAAAGAGGTTTAAATTTTGTTCAAGCTTTTGGATAAGGTCAACTCTTGTTTCCATACCTAGCTCGATGTCATTGAAGTTTTGAATATGCCTTTTTTGTAAAACACCTGCTCTTAAAAGTTCAATAAAAATAACTGGGCCAAAGGACTCGTAGAGTTCAAGGTCCTTTGGAAAATGTCTTTTTAAATAACTAAATCTAGATTGAATCATTAAGCTTGTATTGCCAAAAGAATCGTAAGACGAATTAAACAAATCTAAAAGCTGATCATAATAAAAATTCCAGACCCAAAGATCGATAGGTCGATTCCAATAAGGTAAGTACCCCTTCTTTAATCGTCTTTTAAAGGAACGGCTTAAGATATGCTCATGAGATTCTTTATGAAAAATATCTCTTGTAAAATCCACTTCATCATCAGCATTGCGTCTTTGTTCATATTGCTTAGGATTTTGACTGCTCAATCTTTGATCTTCTTCAATGAGTTCAATTATGAGCTCATTAATTTCTTTTACTTCAGGAACGGGACAATTAGAAATACCAGGACAATCGAGCTCACAAGTATGACAGGCCGGCTGACTCAATGGAAAATCTACCACGAGATCTTGAACTTCGAATTTATCAATCCAGTTTCGAACGACATCTTCTCGATCTACACCTGACTCATCTTTTAATTGTAATAATGACTTAAGTGCCCAGCGCTCATGCTCAGGAAAGTATTCTAATAAGCAAAAAAAGAATTTATCTTTTCTTCCCCCCTTCATACTCATCCCTGCAATATTTTGAGTTGCCATAACTTATACTAACGCAGTTCTTATAAGGGAGAATCAATTTGGAAGTCTAACTTTTCCATTCCAGCATCTAAGATTGCCTTTGCTACTAGCTCAGACTCTTCAGGTTTATGAATGAAAAGAAAACATCCGCCACCTCCGGCACCACAAATCTTCATGCCTAAACTTGGAACCGCTTCCTTAAGACTATTATACAGAGATTTCATAGAAGGAGTAACGATTCCGGGGAATTGATTCTTGCGAATATCCCCTTCTTCCCCTATTTTTTGAAGTAATAGAGCAATATTCCCTTCTTTTAAAGCACTATAAGCTTCGGCACTAATTTTTGAGATACTTTGAAGTCCTGATCTCATTTCGTAGTTTTTATCAAAAAATCCTTTATAAACTTCCCAATTATTCATTCCTGAATGTCTCTGCTCTCCGCTATAAACAAGAGTAATAGATTCCTCTAAGGCCCTTTTAATTTCCTCGGAAAAGACCTGTTCAACAACAACACCATCCACACTTGGGTGTAAAGCGAGAACCCCTCCGTGCAAGGCAGGATAATAATCCTGATAACCAGCGGGACCGCTATCTAAAATTCTTGCCTCTATTCCATTAACAATTCGTATGGCCTGTTCTTTATCAAGGGGTAGATTTTGATATTCTGCCAGGGCGCTATAAAAAGTTACTCCCATAGCAGAAGACCCCCCTAATCCTGCACCTGCAGGTGAACCAGATTCAAGTTCTATCTTTAGGCCCGAATGAATTTTGAAATGATCTAGGATTTGACATAAAAACGTTAAGGGACCAAAGCTTTTCCCTCTTAGATTCTCTTCAGTAAACAATGAAGCACCAAATTTATTTTCAGAGTTATAGTCTTTGGAAATGAAATGAATATGATCGTCGTTTATCTTTGTAAGCTTAACTTTTGCCTTTAAAGAAGTGGCCACGTTCATTGTGACCACATTTTTTAATATTAAATTAATCGGATTTAAATCAAGAGTTCCTCCAACAAGATCAACTCTTACAGAACCAGTTACTTCTATCGTCACTACTTATCCTCAGACCAAATCCCTACATAGGGAAGCTCTCTATAGCGACCGGCATAATCCAATCCATAGCCGATGACAAAATGATCTTCAATCTCAAAAGCGAGATAATCAATTTTCACGTCCTGCTCAAGTCTTGCAGGCTTAAATAAAAAAGAGCAAACTTTTACGGACTTGGCTTTGCGAGTTGAAAGTAACTCTTGTAGTGCTTTGATTGTATTACCAGTATCCACAATATCTTCCACAAGAAGAACGTGCTGATTGGAGATATCTTTTCTTAGGTCCAAATGAATTTTTACATTTCCTGAAGAGATTGTAGCATCACCATAAGATGAGGCTCCGATAAATTCCATTTTAACAGGTAGGTCCATTTGACGGACAAGATCGGCCATAAAGATAAATGAGCCATTTAAGACTCCCACCACAACAACTTCTTCGCCGGCATAATCTTTAGAGATTTCTGCTCCAAGCTCAGCAACACGTTGCTTGATTTTCTCTTCAGATAAATATTCTTTAATGGCCATATAAGACTCCTAGTCCTTATAAAAATGGAACAATAACTAAGAATATAGCAAGAATCTTGGCGTTTTAAAACTAAACGGTGACTTCTTCCACAGGCTCCGACTTGGGCCTTAAGCTTACTAGCTCTTCGTCAATTTGATATTCAAAGTGATTTCCGCATCTAGCTTCGTAAATATCTGTTTCTCCAACAAGAACTTGCCCTTCATCTTCAAGAACCTTTCTAAAACTCTTGGTGGCAGCTCCTCCGCAAACAGTACAAATTGCCTGAACTTTATCTACCCTATCGGCAATGGCCATCAAATGAGGAATGGGCCCAAATGGAATTCCTCTATAGTCTTGATCAAGACCAGCAAGGATAACTCTTATGCCTCTTCTAACAAGTTTTTTAACTACGAGAATAACGTCTTCATCAAAAAACTGGACTTCATCTATGGCAACCACTCTTGTTGAATCATAGAGATGCTCTAAAATATCTGTAGATTTATCTATAGGTTTTGCTTGAATACTCTGAGCAGAATGACTAACGACATTCTCTTCATGATAGCGATCATCTATCTTTGGTTTGAAGATCTGAACCCTTTGCCTCGCGATCTGCGCTCTTTTCACTCTTCTAATCAATTCTTCAGTTTTTCCTGAAAACATTGGTCCGCAAATAACTTCGATATGTCCAAATAAACTATGGGATAAGGCAAATGGAGACACAGAACCCCCTTATAATTGTGTGTGTTAATAATTTCTGTTCTCAAATTGTGTGTTCACTCATAGTGGCCGACGAAGTGGCCTAAGTAAATGCAGGCCGCCGTCGAACCATAGTGATTACCAACACCTAATGCGTAGCAAAGAATTTAATATTTTCTGACTTCTAAAGAGAGATGACGACCATCAGAACCATGACTGACAGCAACACCACTGAGAATCCCACAAAAATTACTGGAGAAACAAGGATTACAAGGCTTTGAAGGTGAGTAAACTTAAAATTATTTTTCAAACCAGCATATAGATAAAAAAGCATACCTATACCTTGAGCCATTGTTCCAAAGACTGGAAGGATATAAAAAGTATAACTAACTAATGAATGGTTAACGACCTGATTTGTTTTTTTGTCGATCTCACCTTCAACTTCAAAAAGGTCTGCAAAGAATTTAATAAAACTTCCCCAAACTCTTGTTAGGAACCAAACAAAAACGGGGTAGAAAACTATTTGTAACAAGATTCCCCAGAATACTAAACTCTTTCCTTGAGAATGAAAATTGGGGATTAATAAACTAGTTAGCCCCTCTTCTTCTCCATGAACCATAGAAAAAGCTTCATAACCTAAGTGAATTGCAAATAAAGAGTATATCCCTTGTATAACTATAAAAATCCAAGAAACACTCATGGCATCGACAAAGGCAAGCTCAGTGTCCTCAGCCTCTAAAACTTCATTAGGGATATTATCCACAAGCTGAAACTGCCTCTTTTCCTGGACTGCTCCGGCATGTTCACCAACAGCACTTAATAAACTATGAGTTTTAAACGGATGAAGAAATGCATAAATATAATTAGAAAGAAGCTGTATCATTTATAAAAAGAAATCCTTCAATTCTTTTCCAAACTTTTGCAAGTCTAGATATTTATAGTGAAGCATAAAGCCTAGCTCTTTGTTCACAAGGGTTAGTTCCCCTCTGTTTAGCATAACATGAAATTGCGGGCCTTCAACACCCCAAGAAAGCTTAAAAAGGCTTTTATCTAGATTTTCATTGCCTTCTAGTCGGGTTAAATCATCTGCCTCTTTTGAAATAACATCAATTAAATATTTAAAGGCCGTATTTACAGGTTCTCCGTCGCTTTCTTTGACCGCCTGTGCCTCGAAGATATTTCCATGCTTTAACTTAACCTCAACAGTTTTCCCCGATGGAAAAGCCATTGTAATTCTTTTTGGTTGTGACTCTTTTACGCCCTTTAGCTCCCAAAAATCTTCTTCCTTTTTTAAGAAGGTTTTCAAGCTCTTCTCATTAAAACTTAAGATTTTATCCTCTTCTACAAGATGAGCAAAGTAACCTTCTCTTCCATCAAGTGCTCTAAAGACCTCTATGGTTTTTTTTCTTTTTGCTTTATCTTCAATAACTAACTTTGAAACTGAGTTTGAAAGCTTTCCATTTTTCATCCAACCGACTCCAGTAAAGTTCACGAGATCGGAAATAAACTCATGGTACGAAGCTCGCTTAGTATTTAAACCATAGGGTGGACTCGGACTAATTCTTCTTTCCGGAATAAGTAACTCAAATGGATTCGAACTATTATTTTCGATTCGAATTGATACCCACTCAACTTTTTTCGCCATGTACTCCCTTTGAAAAATATGTGTATCAATAAAGAAGTCTTCATTAAGAAGTATCATAGTTTTGAATCTTAAATACTTTTCTGGGTTTTTATGAAAAGTGGTCTTATCATAGGTACCTTCATTAGGAGAAGAATCAACGGCTATCATTTGTTTAACGACACCATTCTGATTAACCTCCATATAAAAACTTTGATCAAACTCAAGCTTACTCCCAAGCTTAAAGTGAGCATAGCCTTTAGAAAAAACGAATTTCAAAACAGGTGAATCACTCGGAAAAAAAAGAGGGCTTATTTCGTCGGATTTTAAATATCTTTTGACCTTCATCTTGCCTAAAATTTCTAAATACTGTTGAAGTCTTTGGGCATCGACAAGAATTCCTTTCGACGTCTTAAAATGTTCTCCATCTTTTTTAATAGAAAAGTTACTAGCACTAATTTCTTTTAATTCCCCAAGGTAAGCTTCATCTATGATTTTATGTTTGGCCTCTTCCATAGCCAAACGTTCTAAGCCCCCTTTCTCTTCGAATTGATAAGTGAAAATACCAATAAGAACTAAAAGAATAGAAAGAAAGGCAATTCTTTTCATTATTAGAGGACAAGTCTCCTTCTATAAATAATAACGGCGATGATAATTAATCCGAGGGGGACAAAAATCACGCTAAAGTAAAATATAATCCCTAACTGAGGAGCACTTATAAATACGGGTTCATCTTTTACAACGGGAAGATTAAAAGATATTAATCTATCTTCATCCACTAACCAGCTTAGTGAATTTAAAAATAATGAGAAGTTTTTCGAAAACTTTTTGTAAGTATTGATGACGAAGGTAGAGTTTCCGGCAAGGATCATTCTTGCAGCGGTTCCACTGCCTTCCCATGCGGCCATTAGACCAAGAGGTCCTTTAATATCTTGTTCCTGATTAAAAGTTACCGCCCCAGAAACAAACTCACTCAAACTCATTTCTCCCCAACTTGCAGGAAAGGGTGAACTTTGTGCTAGAACAGAAAGTCGTCCAGCACTACCTTCAACTTTAGCGATAGAAGAAACTAAAGGAAAGAAAACTTGTCCCTTAAAGTCTTTAGTAATTGGATGATCTTTATTATATTTTTCAAGCATTGGAACAGAGCCATTACTTCCATTGATATGTTTGATCCTATCAACCACAAGATTGTTCTGTATTTGAACACCCCATTTTTCAAGTAAACTTCTAAGACCGCTAACTTTATCGTTATCTACGCTAGGATCTAATGCCACCATAATTCTTCCACCGCGCTTTAGATAACTCTCAATAACCCTTAGCTCACTTTCATGAAAACCTTGTTTTGGTCCCCAGATCATCAGAGCGGAAACGAAATTTGGCAGTTCATTAAATGTCGATAAGTTGACGGCGCGAATATCGTAGCTTCCCCTCTTGAGCAAATCTCTTAAGTAGCTCCCGCCCTCATTTTCATTGTCTGAGAGATTCATCTCTTCGTGGCCGGTGCTATAAAAAATAACGGGGTCTTTATCTCTCGAAACTCGAATAATAGCATTTGTAATGGCTAGTTCTGACAAGGCCAATACTTTTTGCGAGCGGCCCTCGTATTCCACAAGGACAGTCCCGGACTTTTCAATCCCATACTGCTTAACCAACTCAGGCTTAATTTCTATATCAACCATGGTCACATCGATATCTGGTCGATCTAACCGATATAAATCAAGCAGGGCCGCAATGGCAGCTTGTTCGGATCTTTTTGAAAAAACGGTGAATTTTAGTCCCGATTTAATACTCTTGAGAATTCTAGCGGATTGATCTGTAAGAGAATTCTTTTTGTTTAAAGTAACATCCCATTGTACCGGGTGTTTAAAAGCTAGATAATTTGTAAAACCTAAAATTCCAAAAACTAGAATAGCTGAAATAAAGCTTTTACTAAAACCGCTAAAGAATCCGCTGGTATAAAATGCGTAAAAGTCTTTCCGATAGACAACAATCAAAACCATTGAGATGAGTACGGTAAAGGCTGTAACTCCCAAATTTAAGATTGTTGATTGAGGTAAAGAAATCCAAAGGGCTATTGAAACTAAATATAAAATTCCATTGGCGATTATAAATAAAGATTTGTACCATGAATTGTTCAAACGATATCCCCTACCAATTTCTAGATTCTAATGATTCACGAGTTAAAAAAGTAAAAAAGCCTAAAAATGAAAGAAAAAATAAAAGGCTATAAGATTTAATAGCTCCTCTTACAAAGGCTTCGTAATGAAATGGAATCGACATATAACTTAGAATTTGTCCCACGAGTGGATTATGACTAGCATTTGCCGACATCACGAGCAACATAGACCCAAGCAATAAACTAAAAGCGACTAAGGCAGAGACGACCTGATTCTCTGTTAAGCTAGAAGCAAAAATCCCCACGGCCAAGTAACAAAGCACACTTAGTAGCAAGCCTAAATAAGCAGAAGCGACGGTATACCAATCACTATAACCACTAATTGCGAGAACCACCGGAAAGACCAAAGTAAAAGAGAGCATGAAAAGCGCTGCTGTAAAACTGGCAAAGAGTTTTCCTAAAATGATTTGAACATTACCGAGCCGAGAATGAAAAAGTAAATCAAGGGTATTAAGTTTTTTTTCTTCAGCAAAACACCTCATGGTTAAAAGAGGTGCCATGAATAAAAAAATAAAATTCATATTACCAAAGATTGGGCTTAGTACGGCTTGAGTTAAGGTCGCGGTAGTTGCTTCTTTTGATAAAACGAGATAGTTAAAAAACAACCAGCCGATAATGCCGCAAAAAAGAGCCGACAAAATATAAAGGATGGGAGAGAAAAAGAAATCTTTTACTTCTTTTTTGTAAAGAACCCAAATACCACTTAACAGATTCATTTATTCCCCTCAGTTAAGCTTCTAAAAATATCTTCAACATGAGCCTTTTCTTTATTAACTGAAAGAAGGTCTGCTCCAAATGCAATAAGCTCGCGACAAAGTGTCGGTCTAATATCTTCTTTATCAGTGGTCGAAATTATGATCTCACTATTATCTGTTCTTACTTCTATATCCGAAAAGCTAAGTTCTTTAACCCAGCTATCGTTCCAGTTTGAAATTTCTAAATGAATTGTTTGTCTTGGAACAAAGTCCTCTTTAAGCTTCTCAAGAGTACCAGAGCGCAGAACCTCTCCTTTGTTAATAACGGTAATATGACTACATAGAAGCTCTACCTCATGTAAGTGATGAGTCGAAAGGAAAATCGTATGCTCACTCTTAAGAACTTTTATCAAATTTCGTATTTCGTCGATTGCGGCGGGGTCTAACCCAACTGTCGGTTCATCTAAGATCACAAGTTTGGGATTGTGAACTAAGGTGGCAGCAATTCCAACTCTTTGCTTAAAACCTTTGGATAAGTTGCCTATCAACCGGTGACTAACATCTTCTAGTCCACATTTTTCAATAGCCTGATCTCTAAATTTAGTTTCCTTAAACTGATGTAAATCGAGTACAAAGTTTAAGTAGTCCATGACTTTCATATTTAAGTAAAGAGGTGGCTGCTCCGGCAAAAAGCCAACATGATTTTGAACTTCAGGATTTTTAAAAATATCTTTTCCAAAAATTTTGATAGTTCCACTACTTGCCGGAATAAGGCCGGTGATCATTCTCATGGTGGTAGACTTTCCGGCTCCATTAGGTCCTAAGAAGCCATGAATTTCGCCGAGACCAACATTAAAACTAATTTTATCGACAGCAGTATTTCCCGGATATTCCTTGGAAACTTCGCTAAGTTCAATTGCCTTTAATTCACTCATAGATGCTCTTGAAATCCTTTTCAAAACCTTTTTGAATTAAACAAAATCCTACCAAAATATTCACCCTTAGGTAAAGCCGAGCCTTTCCCTCAAGTTTAATAAATACCTAATTTCTTAAAGACCTAGGCCTAAGCGTCGAAAAGCAAGTATGGAACATATCCAACTGTTTAAAACTTTGACTAAGATAGCAAAGAATATTGTTATCACTACCCACTCTCATCCCGATGCAGACGGTATCGGCTCACAAATAGCTTTAGCCTTGGCCCTTAGAAGTATTGGCAAAGAAGCGATTTGTGTTAATGAGGAGCCCCTACTTGAAAGATATAAGTATCTCGATCCTCACGGGACTATAGTTAGCCTAAAGGAATATAAGAAAAAAAATAAGAATCCTAAGATTGATCTTTTTATCGTCGCTGACACCAATTCTCTAACACGAATTGGAAAAACCTCTATCCTGGTACAAAAATCTAAAAACTTACTTTTTATTGATCACCATCCCTGTGCCCCGGAGCTAATGGCCATTCACTGTATCGATACAACTATGGCAGCAACCGGTGAGCTCGTTGGAAAATTAATAGAAAGTCTAAATGTTAAGTTTACCCAAGAGTTGGCACTTCCCCTATATACCTCAGTATTAATTGATACGAGCTCTTTTCGCTATCCTACTGTTACAGGTGATACACACAGGCTAATTGGTAAACTTATGGATACTGGTATTGAGCCTCCTAGTGCATACAATCAAATTTACGGGGCCAAGGAAGTTTCATACATGCAAATGCTTGGTACGGTTTTATCGAAAGCTCAAGCAACAGATGATAAAAAAATAGCCTGGTTAAAACTAACTGAGGATACTCTTAGCAAGTTTAATGTGGACCCTGAAGACACTCACGGATTTGTTAACCATCTCCTCATTCTAGACAATATCAAGGTCGCTTGTATGTTTAGGCAAATAGGCGACAAGGTCAAAGTAAGCCTAAGATCTACTGGTGTCATTGATGTAGGCATCATGGCGAACGCCCTTGGTGGTGGGGGTCACGACCATTCAGCGGCCACTATGATTGAAGGGAATTTAGATTCCGTTGTAAAAGATACAATTAAAAAGCTTCAACTAATGCTTGGAAGAATTGAGAAATAATTAGTCTTTAAGAATTTTTTCTAGAGCTGCCTTTTCTTTGTCACTAAAGCTAAAAGCATTCATTGATAATACCTGTTTTAACTTTCCATGAGTTGCAAGGTCATTCGGATCATTAATCCCAACATCACCCTTGTGAGCCTCTTTTTCAGCATCATCTAAATCAGGAATTTTTTGGGCATTAAACTTAGCCAATTTTTCTTTTGTAAGTTTAGCTTGTTCAATATTCTTATCCGAAAAGGCTTTAACTTTGGCCCTAATCTGATCTGCCGTCACATTTTCCCGTGGAGGTTTAGGCGCAGGCTTTTTTCTGCCACCGCGCACAGCTTTTTTCCCCTTCTTACGAAGTGACGTTTCCTGAGCTTTATTGTCAACAATCGAAAAAACTTTCAAGGGAGCTTTCCTTTCTTTAAGATACCCTACAAAGGATTTTATCGCATTTTTAGTGAGTTCTCAGGAATCGGAAAGGAATGACATGAACAAGGAAATAGAGAGCTTTAAGAGCGTGATTTTTGATATGGATGGGACTATTCTCGACAGTGAACCTCTTCATGCCCGAGCAATTCAGAAGGTCTTTTCAAAGTACGATATAAATATGAGCGCTAAGGACATCATGAATAGGTATGTAGGATGGGGTGATGACAATGTCTACAAAGACAAAGTAGAGCTTCATCAGCATATTTCTCATAGTGAGTTTATCGATCAAAAAGATTCAATCTTGCTTAAAGTTATAGATGACTTTAGTGAGGAAGAGTTCATAAGCTATTTTGCAAAAGACTTTTTCAGATTTATTGATGAGTTGAAAAAAGAGAAGAAGTTGATCTCAATAGTTTCAGCCAGCGCAAGAGTTACGGTTAATAGTTTCTTAAAAAAGGCCAATATTCTAGAGAAGTTTGACTATATCCTCACAAGAGATGAAGTTTTTGAAACTAAACCTAGCCCGGCCTGCTACCTCGAGGCCATGAGGAATTTAAAAACAAAATCTATAGAAACGGTAATATTTGAGGACTCTCATCATGGATTAACGAGTGCATTAAGTTCAGGTGCAAAAGTCTATGCAATAGACCTAAGCTTAAATGATCAAACCACTTTCAAGAATATAGATAATAATAAGTTACAAACCAACGGCAATTATTCTTGGCTATTTAAAAACTCTTAAAAACAAAATCTATCAAGCACATTTCCGAGAGAAGAAATTGAATCAAGTAATTGTTTTTAGTCAATTTTGTGTCAATTTCTAAAGCGGAAATTTATTCATCCGATGCTGTTGTTGACCTCATTATCTAAACTGCTATTTTATGGCTGAGCTTAATTGTTCATTTATTGAGGGATCAAAAGGATTTGAAAATTATTTTTTGGTTCTACGCTGTCCGTCCGCTCTACTAGTACGTCAATTACCCCGAACCAATTTGTCAAAAGAAACGACGTTTCTTTTGAGAGAGCGCCATGAAAAATTCAACTTTAACGAGAGTAAAAACTCTCACAATCAGCTTAATGTTTGCAGGTTTTGCCTTATTCTCAACTTCTTGTGGAGATGGAGGAAGTGCAAAGAACATCCAAATTCCTGGAGTTATTGGACCTAAAGTAACTCTTCTACAAGACAATGTTCTAATTTCTATGGTCTTTGAGAACATCAAAATTGATGGTGGACTAAGATACAATATCCCCAAGTATCAAAATAGTTATTTAGAGATTTCACCTGATCTTCAATCAGATGGCACACTTATGGCCGTTTCCGTAAGTCTACAAGATGTTTTTAATGGAGGGTTAGACCAACTTGATCCTCAAGCTCTACCAGGTGGACGTCCACTTCCAGGAGTTGTTGACGGAAGATTACCGGCTGTTGCTTTTACAATTGAGAAGTTTAAAAATATGAGCTTCTACTTAGGTAATAGTGTATTTGGTATCTTTGTACCACTTAAGAAACTTGATATCGGTGGTTCAATCGTTACTGCTAGATTTTACACTGGGAAAACAAGAACAGGTAATATCTCTCTTGTTGGATCTGACTCAAACGGTGAAAACGGTGGCTTCTTACTTATGCTAGACATGGGTAAAAAGACAAAGAAAAGACTTAAGAAAATTGCTAATAAATTCGACTAAGATTTAGTTTTATACCCCCCTGGCGCTAACAACAGTTAGACTCAGTCAGGGGGATCTCTTAATAACAATAGCCCATTTATTACCGGTCGATTGATTATTTCTAATCTCTACATAGGTAGCCCCAGCAATATTATCGATATCATTTTTAACCCAAAAACTTTTTCCAATAATGGCCTGAATATTAAATAGTCCTTGATGGCTATTTCTATCAATAAAGTACTTTAAAAAAGTAAGCCTAACAGGTTCAGTCTTGGTCCCAAGCTTATCAAAGGTTTTCATATCTTGAAGCGCCTGTCTGGTTTGATAATCTTTAAGAGGGTCTTCTAAGACTTCTAACATCTTATCTGTAAAAACAAAGTCGTTTTTAAAGAGCTTCATATTCACAACAACTTCATCTAAGCTTTTGTTATATCTCTCTCTTCTGGCCACTTCAAACTGAGAGTACTTAACAGGAACTGGGGTTGGCACAGGTGTTGGTGTTGCCCTAGGTGTTGGAGTAGGTGTGGCAACAACCGGAGCTGGAGTTGGCTTTGGTGTTGGCTTCGGTGTCGGTTTTGGCGTTGGTTTTGGTTTCGGTTTTGGCGTTGGAGCAGCGAAAATAAAATCGCCTAAGCCTTTATCATCAAATTCTTTTAAGGCCCCAGGTAAAAAGATTGATCCCTGCAAATATCGAGTTTTTCTTTTAGAAAGGTTAGTTTTAATAACCTTAAACAAATCAATTAAATGATTGTGCTGAAACTCTCTTTCCTTAAAAATATCAGCATATCTCATTAAGCACTGCTCTCCATAACCTCCGCCATTAATAACAGACAACGTATTAGCACTCTTTAAAAGTTCAACTGGCGTTTGGGTATAGCTTATTCCATATAAATTATCTTCTTCATTGCAGATTTGGTTTATTAACACCTTCTCCCTTTCACAGGAGCTATGAATTAATCCTTCTATTTCTTTCATCGAAAGTAAGGAACAGTTGATTCCTTCAGATTGACAAAGAGAGCTTAGAAGTCCTTCTGTCATTCCTACTTTTTTTATATTATTGTGATTTTGCCTAAAATTGTTTAGCCAAACGGCTCTATCCTGTTTTGTCTGTAGGACATATCTCTTTTCTTCAAAAGTTGATAAATACTTATACTTAGCTCTTCTTAGGAACTTCCTCATCTCAATTGATTTAGGCTTACATTTTTTAAAGTTATCTTTCCATTTAATAGAACATTTAGAATCATCCATTCCTAAACGATAAAGAAGCACATTGTAGTCCTTCATAGCTTCAAAAGAGTAACTTATAGTTAGTAACCGATAAAGATAACGAATGTACTCGATATTCTGGCTAAGATAATAATTTGGACAAGAGCTATGAGCGGGAAGCTCTTCACTCCAACGATACTTCCAATTCAAAAGCTCTGAAGAAATAAGACCATCAAAGTATCTATTCAAAAAAAGATCATCTTTAAATTCAAGATCGCGATCATTTTTATTTATTCGGTAGTCCGGATGAAGAGGGCCGTAGTACTGCCCAAAGTTATTTTCTCCTAAGTACACATTATCGTAATAAGCGTTACTCGAGGGAGCACCATGGACAGTAAAACATTTTACCAATAATAGAATGGTAAAAATTAACTTTATAATTTCCTCCTACTCTACCATGTACAGGCTAAGGGCCGGAACATAAGTAATAATAAGCAGGGCAATTATCAACAAGATCAAGAATGGAAAAGAAGCCTTATAAAGTTCTGTTACAGGCTTCTTAAATCTAAAACTTGATATAAAGAGATTGATTCCAACAGGTGGGGTAATATATCCAATCTCTAAGTTAGTTAAAAAGATAATTGCTAAATGAATAGGGTTAACCCCGAACTCTTCTGCAATAGGAGTGATCAAAGGAACGACCACAATAATGGCGGAGAAGATGTCCATGAGAGAACCAACAATAAGCAAAAAGATATTAAGGAAGAGTAAGAAACTATACTTGTTAGTTAAAAACTCTCTCATCATATCTAAAATTTGCATTGGTATTTCTTCATCGACCAGATAATTTGTCAGCCCTAGAGCACAACAAAGAATCAGAAGGATTCCCCCTACTAGACTCATAGAATCCAAGATAACATTAGGAATATCCTTAAAAATATCTAGGTCTTTATAGACAAAACATTCGATCACAAAAATATAAAATGCTGTTAGAGCTGCTGCTTCTGTGGCCGTTGTAAATCCACCGTAGATTCCGACGAGGACCCCAACAGGTAAAAGACATTCTAAAAAAGAGCCTTTAAAGGCTGCGACAAGCTCTGCTCCATCAAACTTTGATTTTCTGGCTGATAAATTTCCATTCTTAATTGACCAAGCAGATAAGATTACGATTAATAAGATACCCGGAATAATTCCCGCTAAAAAAAGCTTATCAATATCAACTTTAGCAACAAGACCATATAAAATGATCGGTAAGCTTGGTGGGAATAAAAGTCCGAGGGATCCTGAGGTGGTGATAAGTCCAAGACTGAATTTCTCAGAGTAGTCTTCATTACGAAGAATTGGGTAAAGTAATCCTCCCAATGCAATAATGGTTACCCCACTTGCCCCGGTAAAGGCCGTAAAAAAGGCACAAATGACCAGGGATACAATCGCGACCCCTCCAGGTAGCCAGCCTAGTGCAGCTTCAGCAAATCGGAGTAGTCTTTGCGGCGATTTACTTTCCGCCATCATATAGCCAGCAAAAGTAAATAATGGGATCGTTAAAATTGAGGCCTGCGAAGAAATTCTATAGATCTCAATCGCAACGGCTGAAAGTTCTACGTCGGTAAAGCTAAATGCCGTTAGGGCAAATAACGACATGATGATAAACAGAGGAACGCCAAATCCTGCCAATAAGAGAATTCCTAGGAAACTTAGAGTTTCAAACATTCGAGGCCTCCTCTTTTGAAGAGAAGCTATTCACGAAAAGAAAAAAGAAGCGGTAAGCGATAAGAGCAAAGCCAATGGGAATAATCGCCGTTAAATACCCGCTATGAATTCCAAAAAATGTTGGCTTACCATACTTAAGCTCACTTAACATAAAGTCCCAAGAAGCCTGTATAAGCCAAACTAATGTTCCGGCTGAAACAAAAGCGATAAGTCTTTCAATCCAAGCTTGAGCTCCTTCCAAATTTTTACTTTCGAGATACTTACCAAGAATATCAATGCCGATATGAGTGCCCCTTCCCGTTGCAATAACGCCACCAAGGAAAGTACTAATAAAAACAACATGCCTGATAAAGGGGTCAAACCAAAGAAAGGTTACCCCAAACCATCGCATAACAATGACTAATGTACTTAGAAAAAGCATTGTTAAAACACAAACAACTAATCCCCAGCCTGCAAGTTTCTCAACGCCTTTATCTATGGCCCTTAAAAATCCCAAAAGTTACCTCCTAGAGGTTCTTCAATAATAAATTATAAGCTTCTGCTGAAAACAGCTTTCCTTTAAGTTTTTTAACAATCTGCTCTCTAAGCTTTTTTCCAGTTTCTACATCAGAGTCTGGAAACTTAGTAAACTTAACACCCAGCGCTTTCATACTTTCAAGTGCCGCTTCGTTATCATCAACGTTAGCCTTTGATACTTTTGAAATATACTTCGCTGCAATTTTTTTAACCGTTTCTCTATGTTCCGCAGGAACTTTATTCCAACCTTTATTACTTACAAGAAATGCTCCAACCGAATAAGCAATCGGAAAATCTACAAGATATTTAATTTTTGAGTTCCACTGCAAAGATACAATCCCAAGAGGAGGAGCATAGGCCGCTTCAATGATACCTGTCGAAAGTGAACTTAAAACATCCGGTAGTGGAAGTGGTACAGAGATTAGCTTCATCTCTTCAATCATAGCTGAAACAAGTTTATCGCCTTCCCAAGACCAAATCTTTACTCCATTAAGTGCCTTTATATTTGGGGTGTCTTTCTGGCTAACAAAGTACACAAGCCCGATTTCACTAAAACCTAAATTAACAAATTCATTCTTAGAAAATCCTTTATCGAAAAAGCCTGCCATTTTCTCTACAGCGTTCCAAGCTTTGGCCCTATCACCCATAAAGGTAAAAGGAAGCTCTACAACTCTTACATCCCCATTGATATCCCCAAGCGTTTTTCCAGTAAACATTCCGCCATGTAACTGACCAACACGAATTTTTCGTAAAACGTCATGCTCATCCCCCTGGGCGCCACCAAAATAGATTTTGAATTTCACTTTCTTGTTGGTTGCCTTCTTAACTTCTTTGGCCATCTTTTTCATTTGCTTGGCCCAATTTGTCCCTTCTGGAGCAAGAACGCCAAATTTTAAAGTTACCGCATATAACTGAGTAGTAATTAATAGTGAACTAAGCACCAAAAGTGATTTAATCATATTTCTTTCCTTATCTAGAAAATTTCTTTTTCATATTTACTAATAATTTCAAATCTTTTTAACCCAAGAGCTTGAAACACTTTTAGGTTTTTCTTTTTAAATGCCTCTTCGCTTTCTTTTTTAAAGGGGTTCCACTTGAGCTCTTTATCAAAACTCTCAGCAGCTTCCTCTAAAAACTCTTTTTGTGTTTCGTATTCATCCTCATCAACCATTGGGACGATATACTGTTCAATAAAAGCTGCTCTAGCGAACCAATTATGTGGATAATCTTTTATCGTTTTTAAAAAGATTTGTTTTCCTTTCTCGGGATTGCCACCAAGCATTTTAGGTCGACTTGCCTCATAGGAGCCATAGAAGATTCCGCATGCACCATGATTAAATTTAGGCTCAGTTTCACAGACATAATCGAACATTCCTTTTGCCATTGGAACCAGAGTAATCAGACTCATATTTGTTTTTTGAAGATTAACGAGTGAACCAATAGCCTGACCTATATAAAAAACAGTCTCAAGGTCTCGCTTTCCTGTACCTAGCTCATCTTTTAAGATTTCTTTGACGTCGCCAATATTCTTTTTTAACTTCTCAAAAGAAACACCCTGCTCTTTTAAGTAAGCCAGTCCATAATTTACTGCTTTTGAATAATTATAAATGGCCTGATTTAAATTTTCTTCATTATCATTTTCCGCCAGCTTATCCCCTAAGTATAAAGTTTCATAGACGCCAAAAGCATAGCCGGCATAGGCCTTTGTTAAACTGGCTAAGAGATCATCATCACCTGGTGCCAGATAAAGAAGCCCTTCGATAAGTTTAATATTTCCCATTGCTCCGGATTTAAAACTTTCCCAGTTTCCATCTGTTTCGAGCTCACCAGTTGCCTCATAAAACATTCCTGAGGTGGTACCGATGGCCATTTTTTTAAAAGTTCCGCAGCCTGAAATGACAAAAATAAGACCGGCGAGGATGATAATACTCTTCATTGGAAAAATGCCTTTTTTTAGTGTTTTTATAACAAATACACCCTATATGTTGTCCTAGATTTCTAGTATTTACAATGATTTGGAGCCCCGGAAAGACGTGCCGGGGTGATGCAATGAAAGAAATCCGCTCTTATGATAAGATATCAATAGTAGATTGAGTTAGCTCACAATCTTCGTAACTCTAGCAAAGGAGTCTATTTGAGAACTTCCGAGTACGAAAACGAGCTGGTATCAACTAATTTCTAAATAGTTCATCTTGAGCTCATTTATCTAATTGGTTGTGTTACCAGTCCTTCGTTCAGAAAGGCTATTTAACACTTTAACCAATTAGGAGATGAGAAATGAAACCGACATTTAAAGCGGACAAGTTGGGTCGGATGATCCCAGCTGAAAGCGATGGTATAGGGAAGCTTACAAGCAAGCGCCTAAGCCTACGCCCAAAAAAGAGCATTACGAGAAGTAAAAGTTTAAAACCTTTTGCTCTTGCGAATCAGGTTGCCCAGAAATTAACAAATAAATAATTTGGGTTATCTTTTTCTATTGAATGTTGAATCTATACTTTTTAATGTTTCGTCGCGAATCGAAGCTAGCTCTTCTATGCGTTTTTTATTTAGAAACTTTAAGAACCTACTTCTCACCAAGAAAAGGTGATTAATATAGGTTTTATATATTGCTTTAAGTTCATTAAAGCACAGCTTCTTTTCATCTACTGACAACTTTTTTGACTGCTTTTTGGATTGATCTTCCGAGTCACTCAAGATGATAGTCGTAAACTCGCCATTGCAAACTCGTTTTTTCTTCTCAATATATTTCTCGATTGAGTTTCGATAATCATCTATTTTTTTGTCAAAATCTTCAGGTTTTAAATTTTTTAACTCTACTAAGCTTTTATGAACAAGAGTACTCTCACTCTCACTCTCACCATCTTGAGCAAAGGCTGAAAAAGAAATCAAAAGGATAAGAAGGCATTTCATCATCATATTCTAGGTCGCTATCTAAGCTTAGTCCAATATCCGTTTTCCTTAAGTTTTTGAATCACTTTCTCTAGAGGAAAGCCAACCACATTGGAGTAGGACCCCTCTATTTGACTTATAAAGGTTAGGCTCGCACCTTGAATTCCATATGCCCCAGCTTTATCTAAACTATCTTCTGTATCTAAGTACTCTTCAAGTAACTCCGGATCAATTTGATTAAAGCTCACTTTAGTTTTATCAAAAAAATTAATAGCCTCACCAGACTTATCAATAAAACTTACTGCTGTTACAACTTCATGGGTTTTCCCAGAAAGTTTGTTTAGCATAACTCTAGCATTCTCCTTATTACCAGGTTTTCCAAAGATTTCTCCATCTAGAATAACCATTGTGTCAGAAGAAATGATGAGAAAGTCCCCCGCTTCAATATTTTCAAATACTGCCCTTCCTTTTTGCTCTGAAATATCACAGGCCTGTTCTTCTGGAGATTCTTTATTGGAAACTTCATCTATATCAGCGGTTTTTATCTCGAAAGGAATATTCAAATATCCAAGGAGTTGTTTTCGTCGGGGTGACCCACTGGCGAGTATTAAGTTAAGCTTATTTTCTCTTTTTTTCATTGATAATTTTCCAGAAAAGTTTCTTGGTTGAGTTTAGCACTTCTCTATCTGTATCAACAATAATTTCTGAATCTCGACTTACGATATAATCTCTTAATGCTCTGTCATAAAACGAGCTATCATAAATCATACTCTTTGTTAGCTCACCTCTATCACTTGCCCTTCTCTTAAATTGTCTCGCGACAACCAAGTTCGTGGTTTCTATCCTTCTTGTGTATTCCTTTAAAAAACGAATTCTAAGATTTAAATCATCGCCTTTTTTATCAATTTCACCCCAAAGACGATAGCCTCCGTTTTCAGCTAAATCTTTACGGCTTATTCCCGTTTTAAATATAAACTCACTCTTTTCTTCAACTAAAATCTCGCGGGCCAAAAGAATACTTGGAATATTACTCGTTAAGTATTCTCCAACTCTAAAGAGCTGAGGATCGCTATGGGGCACGATTGATTTCCCTTTAATTCCTACTCGATACCAATTACCAGGCTCCAAAGTAAATTTATCCTTATTTTCAAATCCCCTATAGTAATAGTCTAATTCTGCTTCCGGCTCAGACTCCTCTTCTAAATCCATAAACTGTTCTTTAAAAGTCCTCTGTTTTACATAGGACTCGCCCCCCAGTAGAACGACGAATTCGGCCTGCATATTTTTTCCAAAAACCGTGCCATTGGGCATAACCACCATCGTATGTGTTTCTTTTCCTTCAATTAAATCATTATTCGACTCAATATAAGTATTCAGTTTTTTATAATGTTTTTGAACGGTAGTATTTTCTTCAATAAAGTTTGATAAGTCGTCTTCATTTAATTTAATTTTCACTTCTTCTGGATTTGCGTCGTTAAGCCCGAGAGGTAGAAAAACCTTATCCGTTTCTCTTAAATTTCTAATTTTATATTTATGCTTAACTCGATTTAAAACGAGAAGATTTCCTGAGTTTATTCTTATATGAAGAAAGTTTTCTTTCTTTCCAATATTAATTTCTTTAAAGCTAACAGAAGTGTTTGGTGAGAGTCGAACCATAGTACCATCAGCCATAGCGATCCAAGCGTAGGAGTTTTGTTGAGTAATAATTTCATCGAGCTCTCTCACTCTTGATTTATACTGAGAGGTAGAGAAACCTTCACCTCGATAGATTCTACAGTCGCCGACACATTCCAAAAACCTTCCTACAAGCTCTCTTAAATTTCTTTCTATTAAGTTAAGCTTCCACTCTGGCTCTTGATCTTTTCTCACTCGAGCTTTTTTCCATGCATCTAAACCAAGCCAACCATCTGGGTTAATTTCGTCCCACTTAATTAAATTCTTTTTGACGCCCTTGAAGTTAAATTGAACATCTCTGTTTTCACGATAAAGTCGAAACTCATTCTCCGCTCTATCCTTACCGCGACTTTCAGTTGTCTCCACATCCATGGCCAGGTCTAAGGAAACTTCGTCTATACTTTCTTCACTATCAAGCATAGCGTCCAGAGCATCTAGGTCATCTCCATAGGAAAATGGGCTTGCCAAGATAAGAAATAGAAAAAGAGTCCAATGTTTCATACTAAACTTTTCGGTTGAGAGTTTTTCAAAAACCAGTAAAATCGGCTAATTAAGCGTCGGGGGAATTGATTGCCCCTAAGCCCAGCTCGATTGAGGCAAGTTATTGAAATTGCATCTTTTCGAGGCTATTATGCCGCCCTCACTATAAAGTAGGAGTTTGCCGTGAGTGAAGTAGAGAAAACGAACGAGTCCTTTTCATTCGTTGATACCGAACAAGAGATCTTAAAGTTTTGGAAAGAAAAAGATATTTTCAAGAAATCTTTGGAAAAAACAAAGTCTGGCGCTCCTTATATTTTTTATGATGGACCTCCTTTCGCAACTGGCCTTCCTCATCACGGTCATTTAGTTGGCTCAATTTTAAAAGATGCCGTCCCAAGATATTGGACCATGAAAGGTCGTTATGTTGAAAGACGTTTTGGTTGGGACTGTCATGGACTTCCAGTTGAACATGAAATTGATAAGAAGTTAGGCATGTCAGCTCAAGCGGCCGTAGAAAAACTTGGCATCAAGGGATACAACGACGAGTGCCGTGGGATTGTTCAGCGCTATACCAATGAGTGGGAAAAAACTATAACAAGAATTGGTCGATGGGTTGATTTTGAAAACGATTACAAAACCATGGATGTAACCTTCATGGAATCTGTTTGGTGGGTTTTCAAGCAGCTTTGGGATAAAAAATTAATCTATCAAGGAACCAGAGTTGTTCCTTATTCAACTGCCCTTGGAACAGTTCTTTCAAATTTTGAAGCTGGCCAAAACTATATGGATGTTCAAGACCCAGCTGTTACCGTGCTCTTTAAGTTAAAAGACGAAGATGCTTATGTTGCCGCCTGGACGACCACACCATGGACACTTCCATCAAACCTTTGTCTCTGTGCCGGAGCTGATATCGATTATGTAAAGGTGAGAGAAAAGGAGTCTGGGAAAAATATTTATTTCGCTAAAGATCGACTTGAGGCCTATAGCAAAAAAAGAGAATTTGAAGCTCTAGAAGAAATGAAAGGCTCTGACCTAAAAGGAAAAAAATATGAACCTCTCTTTTCCTACTTCGCAAAACACGAAGCAGAAGGTGCTTTTCAAATCCTAAATGATGGATATGTTACAACTGATGCCGGTACAGGTATTGTTCATATTGCTCCGGCTTTTGGTGAAGACGATAATAGAGTCATGAAAGAAGCTAAAATTGATGCTCTAGAATGTCCTATCGACGATCATGGCTTATTCACAGATGCTGTTACGGATTTTAAAGGTCAGTATGTTAAAGACGCTGATAAGGGAATAATCAAGAAACTAAAAGAAGAGGATAAGCTCTTTGAACAAGCAGTTCTTGTTCACAGCTATCCCTTTTGTCCACGTTCAGATACGCCATTGATCTACAAGGTCATTCCTTCTTGGTACGTAAACGTTGAATCTATAAAAGATAAACTTCTAAAGTCTAATCAGGAAATCCGATGGGTTCCTGACCATTTAAAGGATGGCCGTTTTGGAAAATGGCTTGAAGGTGCCCGCGACTGGTCAATCTCAAGAAATAGAGTATGGGGTACTCCACTTCCGGTTTGGTACAATCAAAAAACAGAGAATTTTATCTGCATGGGCTCGATTGAAGAGCTTGAAAAATACACTGGTGTAAAGGTTGATGACCTTCATCGGGAAGTCGTCGATCCTATCGAGTTTAATGTCGATGGAGAAGAAGGTACTTATAAAAGGATTACTGAAGTTCTTGATTGCTGGTTTGAATCAGGCTCCATGCCTTATGCTCAGCTACATTACCCTTTTGAAAATGCAGATGTTTTTAAAGAGGGCTTTCCGGCAGAGTTCATTGCTGAAGGTCTTGATCAGACTCGAGGTTGGTTTTACACCCTGACTGTTTTAAGTACGGCCCTTTTTGAAAAGCCTGCTTTTAAGAACGTTATCGTCAACGGCATTGTTAATGCTGAAGATGGTAAAAAAATGAGTAAGAGGCTAAAGAACTACACAGCCCCTGACCTCCTTATGGAAGATTTCGGTGCAGATGCTCTAAGGCTATACTTAATAAATTCAGGTCTGGTAAGAGCAGAAGATCAAAGATTTGCCGATAGTGGCGTTAAGGATATGGTTCGCCGTGCCCTTCTTCCTTGGTACAACTCTTTTAAATTCTTTTCTACTTATGCGACAGTAGACGGTTGGAATTCAAAAGAAAATTTTAAGCTTGGGGATAATATTACTGACCGCTGGATTCTTTCCAATCTACAAACATTAAAGAAAAATATCTCTAAAGAAATGGAAGCCTATAAACTATATAATGTAGTTCCAGCACTCTTTACATTTATTGAAGATTTAACAAACTGGTATATCCGTTTGAATCGTTCACGTTTTTGGGGAGAGGGCCTTTCGGACGATAAGTGCTCCGCCTACTCTACTTTGTATACCTGTATCAAAGAGTTATCCACGGCCATGGCACCCTTCTCACCATTTCTAAGTGAACATGTTTACCAAGAACTACTGAAGTTTAACCCTGGTTCAAAGGAAGCTGAGTCTGTTCATCTTTGTGACTATCCAGTAGCAGATGAATCCATGATCATCCCAGAACTTGAGGATGCCGTAGATAGAATGCAACAGATCATCCTTCTTGGGAGACAAAAGAGAAACCAAGTTCAGATTAAAGTTAAGACTCCTCTTTCTAAACTTACGGTTCTTCATAAAGACAAAGCTGTACTTGAAGAAATCTCAAAACTAGAGAGCTATATCCAAACGGAGCTCAATATTAAAGAAGTTGAGTACTCACAAGATGAAGATAGCTTTATCAAACTTTTCTGTAAGCCCAACTCACCTGTACTTGGAAAGAGATTTGGAAAAGAATTTGGAAAAGTGAGAAAGCAAATTGAGGCCCTAGGGGTCAGTGAGCTTTCTGAGCTTGAACAAAATGGCGAACTCACACTAGGGGGAGAGGTTTTTAAAACAGAAGATATTCTCGTCTTTAGAGAAGCCAAAGAAGGAACTCAAGCACTATCGAATCGTTATATTTCAATTGATCTTGATTGTGAGCTAAATCCTGAACTCATTCATGAGGGACTGGCACGAGAAGTGGTCAATCGTATCCAAAAAACACGTAAGGACCTCGGTTTCAATGTTGATGATCGTATTAGTGTCGGTTTTGAAACCGACCCTGAGCTGGCCGAGGCTATCCTTAAACACTCTGAGTACATTGGTAGCGAAACGCTCTCTGTAAAACTTGAAGAAGGGCTTAGAGGCGATTCTGTGGACTTTAAAGTGGAGTCCTATAATTTAAAGTTGTCGATAGAAAAAGTTTAGTCCATACATTCAGTGATTACGGGGGGTTATAAAATAATTTATTTCCCCCTTAGTCTCTGCCGAAGAGTCTTTTAGAATAAGAACATAGACTTTTGTTCAAGGCATTTTAGGGGCGAATTATGACTGATATCAAGAAGACTTTAAAACAAGCAAATCCGTTCAAGGGAAAAATCCAAATCAAAGTGGGCAATCAAACTCGAACTCTTTTTGCTTATGACCTTACCCCTAAAGACGATGTGGAGTTTCAAAAAACCCTTATGTGCCACTACCAAAATATTGGTCTCTCTTCCACAGAGAAGCAGCATCTCTCTTCTTGTGATAGGGAAAGGATCTATTATTTTTTAAAACTCGCTGAAGAACAGCTTGAAGAATATGGTCAAAGTTTTTGTGATCGTGTTCACAGAAGTGCTGACAAAAAATGCACCATTAAAGCAGATGGCTTTGGTGCTTATATTGTCTTAGCAGCTCTTCACTCCGGTGATATGCCAGAGCGATCTAATATTTGCTTTGAGGTTGAAAACTCTCCTATCTCTCTTTTTCCTAAAAAGTTGGTAAAGAAAAGAAAGCCAGGTTTTGAGCTTAAAGTGATCGAGGGCGGAAAAGACTGGTTAGAGCCCTACACAAGTTTAACAACGGCTCCAAGATTCTTAAAGACTGCCGCATAGACAAGGCCTATAGACCTTCATAGAATAGGACCATGAAGCTTTTCATGGTGCTTTTTTTCGCGTTCAATTCTTTGGCCTTTGCCAATTATCAGTATTTTCATTTCGACGCTAAAAAAGCAAAAGTCAGCGACAGCTCCTATCGAAGATACATAATTCCCCAATTGAAGAGCTTACTTAAAGAGTATTACCATATTCTTGAAAAGGTGGATCCTCTTCAAAAAGAAGTTTTAAAGATAAAGGCAAAAACAGTTGAGATGAGAAAGGCCTGGGGAGAAACCAAATCCGTCTGCATTGAGGTATCTCCTGAGTGCACCGATGGACTTAGAAAGATCTATCATTTATCAAGAGAGCTTGACCGAGATTTATCTAATTACCTCTCAGAGAGAATGAGCTTTCCTAAAGAAAGTCAAAAAGTCGATTCAACCCTAAAGCTTCACGGCTCCCTAGATAAGCTTTTTAATCTCAATTATAAAAACCTTCATGCCATAGAAGAGTATTTAATTACTTTTGAGACTCCTTTATTTCCCTATAATAAAATTCATAGAAACCTTGGAGAAAATCTTCACCTTATGAGCTTAACTTGCGAGCTGGCCATGACGGGAAAGTTGATTCCTGAGATTCAAGACGAATTTGATTTTGTCTGGAACCATTTTTTTAAAATTGTTGAAGATCATCTCTTAACAGACCGAGGTCAAAAACATTTTCTTAACCGCTTAGGTGAGCTCAATATGAGCTGGAATTCCTTTTCAATGAAAATGACCAAGGGAAATTTAAAAGTTCCTAAAGAGGTTTCTAATATTGTGAAGCTTATGCATAACCGATGGAATTCGATTCTTAAGATAATTTTAAAGAGACGTTAAAATAACAAAAGCTCAGTCAGTGCAGAAAGGTTTTTTCTGCACGTCTGAGCTTTGCTTTATCAGGACTAGATTTTTCCACCACGTCCGTATTTGAATTGTGTCTTCTTTCTTCGCTTTTCAGCAGCTTCGGTTTTTTCTTTCATCCGAACAGAAGGCTTTTTATACTCTTGACGTTTTCGATACTCACGAATAACTCCAAAAGATTCGCACATACGCTTGAATTTCTTCAGCGAACGCTCTACACCTAGCTTCTCGTCGATAACTACTTTTAATGCTGTGTTCTTTGGCGCCATCTGTCATCACCTCCTCTACAAAAGCGCTATGTCCTCTACTGAGGCCCTTGAAAATTTGAATCCCTAAGTTAAGATAGCGCTCCCGCGAAGTCAATGAGGTATCAAGTGGTAAATGACGCTCAAACAGGTCTTTTTGAAAACAATTCCACGAATCAGAACATGGTTCAAAGTGACGCAAGGCGTCCTCTAGCATTTAGGGCCCGTCCTAAAGATCTAGACGGGTATGTAGGTCAGACTCATCTTTTTAAAAGATACCCCTTTTTAAAAAGCAGAAACCTTCCTTCCATTGTTTTATGGGGACCTCCTGGAACTGGCAAAACAACCCTTGCCCATATCTTGGCCGAAAGATCGGGACTTGAATTCTACCGCTTCAATGCAGTTCTTGGGGGCATCGGCGATTTAAAAAAGCTTATCGCCAGTGCCGAAGAAATGAAGAAGATGTTTGGCAAAGAAGCCCTCATTTTTATTGATGAAATTCATCGTTTTAATAAAGCTCAGCAAGATGCTCTTCTTCCCCATGTGGAGGCCGGTGACTTTACCCTTATTGGTGCCACTACTGAGAATCCAAGAAGCTCAGTAAACCGGGCACTACTTTCAAGACTTCAAGTTGTAGAGCTCTCAAGGCTTAGCTCTCAGGAAGTTTTAACCATTTTAGAAACAACTTCAAAGAAATACGAAATTCCTACTCCGCCCATGGCCCTCGACTTTATTGCGGACTATTCAAGGGGGGATGCTCGTACGGCCCTTAATATTTTAGATCTCGTTCAAAGACAAAATGCCGAGCTCGGTGATAAACCTCTCGACTTTAATCAAATACAAAAACTTATTTTAGAAAACGCTCGCGACTACGATAAAGATAAAGATCGTCACTATGATGTGATCTCTGCCTTTATTAAAAGTATGCGTGGCTCAGATCCTAACGCCGCACTTTTATGGCTTGCGGTAATGCTCGACGGTGGTGAAGATCCAGTCTTTATCGCTAGACGCCTGGTCGTTTTCGCAAGCGAAGATGTGGGTAATGCAGACCCCATGGGTCTAACCATTGCAACCTCGGCCCTTAGCGCTGTGGCCTCAATCGGAATGCCAGAGGCCAGAATCAACCTGGCCCAGGCCGTAACTTATTTAGCCGCAGCAGAAAAATCAAACGCTGCCTATATGGGAATCAATCAGGCCATGGAATACGTGCAATCAAACTGCACCATAGAAGTCCCTAACCATCTTCGCAATCACCACGACCATAAGAAAAACTACAAGTACCCTCATTCATACGAGGGAGCTTTTGTTGAACAAACCTATACAAGCGGAAGCACTCCAAAGTTTTATGAACCAACTGAATATGGGACTGAAAAGAAGATCAAAGAGCGCTTAGATAAACTTTGGAATTAGTTTATTTGAGGTAAAGACCAAAGCCTAGTAGTGCTATCAAAGAAGACTGGGCAGCAAATCCCCAAATAATTAACTTATTTAGATGTTCAAACCTCTCCATGCATTCTCTTCTGAGTTCATGCACCTCATCTCTAAGAACTTCAAGCTCTCCCCTCGTGGCGAACTCCTTTTCGATAAGTGAAATTTTTGAATACTGATCTTTAATCAAAAATGGAAGTGCATTTTCTTGAGTCAATTTTCCTTCTCGCTTAATCTGTAAAAGTGCTTCTTGATTTAGTTTTTCTAAAAATCCGTACAATACATTTTCTTCAATCACTAATTCTCCTTATAACACTAGTTGAATTCTCTAAGGGCAATTTTTCATTCTTGAAATAGTGATGAAGTCATTGAAATTAATAAGATTAGAAATTATATGAGGTCAATACTTGCCCCCTACACTCAATTATTTATTCCCCGCTATAATAGAGGCGGAGGATTTATGATCAAACTTCTTATTTTAATTATCGTACCTATTAGCCTTATGGCCAATGACTGTAATTCCCTAAAAGAAACTCGCACTAGGCTTGAGATTTCTAGCTTTAACTTTTTAAATTCCAATACTACTAGAACTGAAGAAGGGGGTCCTTTTCTTCCAAGAAAAGTTACCCACTGTAAAAAAGGAAAATGTGAAATACAAAAGGGTCATAAAGAATACGACACTTTTTTAAGATATGAACCCAATCATCCTGACGCAAATAATATTGGTTATGTTCGCTACCCTAATATCAATAAAGAAAAGGAATGGGCCATCGTCAATAGCCGCGCCCACCACTTACTCCTATTGGCCGAAAAGAAAACCTGTAGAACTGAGGTTTCTAAAACTAGCAATCATAGTTTCTACGAAATTAGTTATAAGAAGGGTCCTGTAAGGGCGGACAAATTGCTTTTCTCAAAGGGAAAGCTAAAAAGCTGGGAAACCGACTATCGGGATGGAAAATCAAATATCACTTTTTTTAATCAATAGTAATAAGCTTGGCCTGATTTTCTGGCCACGCACCGATGCTGTTAATCCAAAACCTTTTTCCATCACGGTCTTGAACAAAATTACAGCCAAGTTCTTTTTTTAGAATTTTAAATCCCTCACTTAGGCTAACTCGACTTGATCTGGTTTTCCTTTTACCAACACAAATAGGTTCATTTTCACCCAAGCTAATCATACAATTCATTTTGGCCGAGACGGATTTTGAAAAAACCCAACCTTCAAAATCATAACCTTTAACTCGAAACCAGTTGCCATCTATCTCCTCAATGATCAAAGGAGTGTACTTAGGTATCATTTTTAGTCTTTCAAATTGATTTGAAGGTCCGTCCCTTACAATGGCCCTCCACTTCTTTGAGCAGGCTGCTTCTAAATCTCTAGGAATGGCAAATAGTGTAGTAATTACAAGTAGATATAAGTATTTTTGCATGATTTTATATTAGCAGATACATGCTGCAGACCTCAATAAACCTTTCCGCCGATTCGGTTTTTACGAATTTAATTAATCTCAAATTCATAATTCTCCGATAAGAAGGCATACTTAAATACCCAGAGCAATTAATCGCTCAGTTTTATAAAGGGGTAAAGATGGATTTTTCAAGAGGAGACCTGGTAGCTGGAGTTGGAATCAGCGCTGGAGAATATGTAGGTAAAGAAGTTGTAAGTGCTTATGGAAAGACAGAGAAATTTCACAAGGTAATCGAAGAAGATAAAGACCTCATACATTACCTTCCTTGCAATGAAGACATTTCACTTAGGAAACTACCTACTAAAAGAACATTGATGAGATACCTAAGAGATCTTAAATCCTCAAAGATGATCGATGTTGGAGAAATTGAGGGTAGCAGATACAGATATTTTAAAAATAAATTCTTAAAAGGAAGCTTGAAGCCCATGCTAGAAGTTTTTCACGACTTAAACATTCTTAAAAAAGAAAAAAAAATCTCGGTCAGTGAAAGAAAACTTTTTAATGAGCTCAAAGAGAAACTTGTTATTGAAGCTAGTTATATCCTAGATCAAAAACAGGACCACTCAGAGCATCTTTTAGAAAATATAGGAATAACAACTTAAGGAGAAACATGAAAGCAGTTATGTTTAGAAAAAAAAGAAAGATGAAGCAAAGGATCTCGTTACTAAAGACGAAGAACAGTGCCTATTGCACGCTAAAGGAAAGAAAAGTACTTGAAAATAAACTAGATACGCCTAACAACCATACAAGAAAGAGCTTAATTTCAGACGATTGCCTTTCCGTTCTATAGAAGCAGAGCACCGCTTCAGCAAATCAATAAGACCTATGATAATATCCCTTTAGACCACTAAAGGGATATTTCTTGGAACAACTAAAAGAAATTAATTGGAACCAGCTCTACTACTTCTATGAAGTAGCAAGGTCTAGCTCCCTAAAGGAAGCAGCTTCTAAATTAAAACTGGCCCCCTCTACTTTAAGTGAGCACCTAAAAAAACTCGAAGCAAAGTTTCAAAAGAAATTCTTTATAAGAAGCTCAAAAGGCCTTGAGTTAAACTCCGAAGGCTTTAAGCTCCTCGATCAAGTTAAACCAATTTTTGAAACTGGCTCCAAGCTATTAGACCACTATTCTAGCGATGATATCGGCGGATACCCCGTAAACGTAGGAATAGAGGATACAATTTCTACAGAACTTGCCTGTAGCTTTACATCACAGTTTTGGGACCTATATGCTCAATTTGGAACTGTGAATACCTCCAGACAAGATGTGCACGAGCTCCTTATAGATAACTTACTTAAGGGAAATATAGACTGGGGCATTTCTGTTCGAGAACCAAAGAGAAAAAGCTTAAACTATAGTGAGATTGGATCATTCGAAGTTCTTTTCGCTTGTAGTGAAGAACTCTATGGAAAGTTTAAAGATAAAAAAGATCTACTTATAAATATTCCTTTTGCGGCCACGAATAGAGATAAAAGATTGAACAAGGCGGTAGCTGGGTACTTAAGAGAGAAGGCTTCTATTCCAAGAGAGATAATTTATAGTGATCATCCACAGTTTTTAAGAGATTTATGCGAGCGAGGTCGGTGTGTTATGTTCATGCCTGAAAACCCACTTGATAATTATGAGGGTATAAAAACTTTTAAGTTTAGTGACCCCCTACGAATCAAAATATATGCGATATGGAAAAAGTCCGATGAACAACTTATTTCTATCCAAAAACTTCAAGAGCTAATAAAGTCTAAAATCTCTCAGCTTCCAAAAAGATATGAGGACGTTGACCTTCAAATTGAAGCATCCGATATACCAGATGATTTACTAAAATAATTAATCATTCCTCTTTATCAAGTTTGTAATAATGCTAGAGCGCCCCTGATTTTTTTTATATATCGCCCATAGTGAAAATCTGGCCTTAGAAATCTCTCCTAACTTTTTAACTCTATTTCCTCTCAAAGCCTCTTTTGCTTTAGTTAGGGGCAGAAAGCCAATGACGTCCCCTTTTTCTATAGCATAAAGCGCCAGGGATGCATCAGAGAGCTCCCCTACAATATTTAGGCTTAGATTATTATCAAGGATAAATCCATCAACATGGTCTCTAATTTCAGATGCCTCTGAATATGAAATAGCTTTCTTAGAGTTAATATTTGCAGGAAACTTACCCTTTAGTTTTTCATTTGAGGAAGCCAAGCAAATAATTGGTTCAGAATGAATTTTTTTACCCATTAATTTTTTTGATCTTCCTGAATAAGGAGAATCACAAAGGATTAAATCGAGGGCATCTGTTTGAACATCTTTTAGAAGTGAAGCTAAATCTTTTTGTATAATTTGCACTTTAATTTGCGACATATACAGAAGCGGTCTTATGAATTCGTAGACATGTTCAGCCGGGAGCCAAGAAATAACTCCCACTTTAACAATCTTAGAAGTGCTTATCTCGCCTGTTTTAATGACCTGTTGCAATTCATCTGATTGCCTAAAAATCCTATCTCCATATTCTAGAACTTTTCTTCCATGATCATTAATAGCTAAGCGTTTTCCTTTTCTATCAAAAAGCTTTTCGCCTAAGTCCTCTTCAAAAAGCTTTAACTGATGGCTAAGTGCGGGCTGAGTAATATGAAGCTTTTTGGAAGCTTTTACGATCGATCCCTCTCTAGCAATGGTCATGAAGTAGTGTAAATGATTAAAGTTGAACTTATACAAGGCTTAGCTCCTATATAGATTTTATATTATATAGAACTAATATTATATGTATTTTAGATTAACAGCAAATAGTGCGATAATAGTATTAGACAATGCAACAGGAGGCATTATGAGCAATAAAAAGAATGAACAAGTTATTGATAACTGGGAATCTTTTGAGGATTCAGAGGTTTATAAGAGGTTTGTTGAAAAACGTAACCCTACTTCTGCACCAAGCTCTGAAGCAAAAACACCTGAGCTAGAAGTACATAGTAATATTGATACCAGTTATCAAAAAACCGTAAGCACGATTAAGTATTTTATTAAATCGGCACTCGGAAAGTTTTCTAATAGTGGCAAATGGAAAGTCGAAATTTGGCTCGACAAGGAAAACTCAAAGAGAGCAGAAAATGATGAAATTATTAGTTGTGGAGTTGCCTTAAAAAGACCAGGAACAGGGGTCTTATATGCGAGAAAGGCATCAGAGAATTTATCTCGAGCAGTATCCAATTCTTTAGAAGTTTTAGAAGAAGCCGTTGTAGGCGAAAGAAAGAAATGGAAAACAGCAAAGGCTCGCAATAACTTAAAACGGAGTATGATATGGCAATAAAAGAATTTGATAAAATGTTAGATGAGAAACTACAAGATATAAACGATCTCAGATTAAAGGACTTAGAGGGCAAAGACTTTTCTAACTCCAAAATAGAGAACGTTAATATGAATGCTGCAAATGCTCAAGGTGCCAATTTTTCGGGCTCCGATATTGTAGGGGCAAACCTAGGAAGAGCCGACTTAAGAGAGGCTGACTTTTCAGGAAGTCATATTGACAAAACCTGGTTTAAGTTTGCCAACCTAAAAAGAGCTAAATTTGTGGCCTCAGAAATCGTTAATACGAAAATGAGAAACCTTAGGATTTGGAGTTCTAACTTCAAAAAGGCATTTCTTATGAATGTGAGCTTTATGAGATCTGACATGGATAGGTCTAACTTTGAAGACGCAAATGCTAGAGGTTGCTCATTCTTTTTAACAAAGATGAGAGAAGCAAACCTTAGAGGAGCTGATATGAGACAGTGTACCTTCTTCAAAGCCAACTTAAGGCGAAGTGATATGAGAGGTGCTGACCTTAGGGAGACAGACCTAGAGAAGGCCTATTTTACAGGAGCCTTGATTGATAGGTCGACGAAACTTCCATTCAGTACTCAAAAAGCACTGAAGCTTGGAATGGTTTTAGCCAGCTAGAATTTCAAACGGACTAAAACTAAACTGCTAACGAATGAACAAAAGGATTAAAAATGAATTTTTTAAATATTAAGAAGAGAAATAAAAATAGAAAAGTATGGGAACTTAGAGAGAACGGTTTTGTTCCTGGATCAATATATGGAAAAACAATTGATAGCACTCCCATTAGGATGCCTAAGAAAGAGCTTAAGAAGGCCTTAAAAGAGCCAGGAGAGCTTTATAAGGTGGACACTGTTTTAGGTCCTAGGTTTGTAAAGTTTATTGATATTCACAAAGATCCAATATCAAAGGAACCACTTCATTTCTCTCTCGTTGAACTACCTAAAGACAGGGAAAACAAAGTTGAGATTCCCGTAAAACTAGAAGGTACTCCAAAAGGTGTAAAAAATGGTGGTGTCTTAGTTGTTCTAAAAGATTCTTTAAATGTTTATGGGATGGTCGAGGATATTCCAGAAAGAATTGAAGAGAATGTTAAGAACTTAAAAATCGGTGAAGCCTTAACAGTTGATGATTTAGATGTTGAAGAGGATATCGAGATTGAAGAAAACGACAATACGGTTATTGCCGTTTGTAGGCCACCAATTAAAACGGATGAAGAGATGGTTGAGTTTTGGAAGCCCATTTTAGAACCCATGCCTATCTCCATCCCTTCTTAAAAGGAGGATAGAATGAATACCCCAGTACTTACTTTAATTGAAGCGGGGTTAATCAATACATTATTACTCTTAACCCCGTTTGCTTTTGCCATTATGATTTTATTTGTGGTCGTGTTAGACGCATTTACACAATAAAAAAGGCACCTAAAAGGTGCCTTTTGTTTTTTAGAATCTAATCCCAATTCCAAAGTAGGCCATAAAACCCCTTTGGTTGATCTGACTAGTGCTACCATCAGAATGCTCCATAGGCGCGATAACATAGTTTTTATAATCTACTCCACCTTGGATAAAAAAGTTTTTATAGCTATATCTCGCCCTAACTCCAGCACCTAGAGAATAACCAGCAACTCCTTCATACTCGTAAACATAGTTTTCTGGAGTTCCATAGTCTACTTCTGTTCTCGTATCCATATGTACTAAACCAGCATTACCTTTAAATGTAATTTCTATTTTCCCAAAGTTATTATCCATAACCTTTACAGTGTAACCAAGTCCCAAGGTAATATCATGAGTACGGTCCTCATGATCCATATAATATGGTGTCGAGGTACTTCCTCCACCACCTAATAGGTTTCCGCCACCAGAGCTAGGGGAATACTCTCCAACTTGAGTTCTATCCATTCCTTGTTCTCTATAGGTATCACCTAGCTCAATACTAAGAGCATCGGTAATATAGTATTCAATTGTAATGATATGACTGGCGCGAAGTTTTAGCTCCTCTTTCATAATCTCATTAAATCTATTGATATCGAAATTTCCATTAAGACCACGATCCTCATTATTAGATTCAAAAGTAGTCTCAAAGTTTTCAGCGGAAATTTGTCCATAAGAGATGATAAGCCTGTTCACAACTCCACGAGATCTTTGATCATCATTTGGCTTTTCCATCTTTATTTCAACTGGAACAAAAGTTGAATCTTCAGAATCATTTACAACTTCTTTAAGATGAAATGAGTCTAATTCAATTTCCGCAAAATCATCTTCTGGTTCCGTGGCATACAGATTTGTCACAAGACTTGTAAGTAATAAAAAATAAACGAACAGCTTCATGCATTTCCTCTCTAGTTAATTCAAAGTGCTTGGATTAAACCAGAATATCGCGCGCTGCACAATTAAAGTGTAATTAATTCTGTTAACAAGACCCTATTGAATTTCACCAATAGAGTTAACAAGAATTTGCTCAAGAGCTGTGGAGTTTTGGGTACTTAGAAGACTTTGTCCTGAAATATTAAACTTGATGCCTTCATAGGGGGCTTCGTTACCCTGGGCCTGAAAGAGAGTTTCAAGGGTTGATGACGAAGTTATTGTAGTTACAGTATTTGAAAGCTCAGCAGAGAAACCGGTCCCACAAGAGTTGCTAAGAATTAGCTTTAATGAACTTTCATTTCCAAGATCAATATTTTCATCTAATAAGCTCGCTTTATTTTCAGACAAACTTATAAGCTTATTCGTTAAAATCTCTTGCGTCCCTATAGTTATTTTTTCCACGCAAAGCTTTAGCTCGTAACCGCTTGGTAGCGGAAGTGAGAATAAACTGGTTCCACCAGTATTTGGATTTCCGGCCGTTGTCCCTGAATCCTCTGCTCTACTAACTGGCTCTTTTCCGCAGGCTGCAAGCATAATCATAATCAATATAGAAAAGAAAATATTCTTCATCACAACCTAATCGGTATCTTCAGGTCTTTTAGTTAGGGGAAAAAGGGCAAATTCCGCGTGAAAGACTCTAGTATTTTCAATATCATTTTTCTCTAGGGCCTTTATATCATTGAGCGCTTTTTCTATGATCTCTTTGGATTTTTCAAAATTCTCTTCAGACATGGCAACCGTATGGGCCAAAAGTTTTCTATCTTTAGAAGGAACTTCTCCAATACTATCACTTGCAAGTTCAAGCATCTTTGAGTGAAACTGCCCAAGAGAAAGTTTAAAAACACCCTCTCTACAGCTAAGATGTTTGTCCGCTACATATTTGATTCCCCCATCTTTTTGAGAGAGAAAATTATTCTTTATAAGAAAGTCTAACCTCTTCTTAATATCTCTAACTGAAACGTTCTTTATAAGACGTTTCCTAATCCAGCTAGTGCTTAGTTTAAAATCCTTTAGTCTTGTCATCTCTCTAATGGCCACGTTTTCCCAGTGGCTTAGATACTTATAGGTTTCTAGCTCTTGAGGATGATTAGTCGCGAACTCTTTGTTTTCGGCCAGACTATTAAGGGCAAAACCTTTTTGAGTTAACTCAATACTATCATTAAGTAGTACAAGCGATTCGAGATGAGCTTTTTGAGAATCATTAAAGTTTAAAAAGCTTGATAGATCTAAAAGTAACTTCTCCCCTAACTTTCTTTTTCCTTTAATGATCATTGTAAAAATGGCCGGTGAAACGTCGAGCACCTTTGAGAGCTTTCTTTGCGAAATCTTCTTTTCCACCTTTAAGTGTTCAAGCAGCTCCTTTAAGTAAGCTCGGTAATCTTGAAATTTAAAAATATCTGGGGCCATAACTTCCTATCGGAATATTGAATTCAACAACTTAGAAATATGTTAACACAAATTAATCTATATTATATTAAAAGTTAACAATAAGACCAATAAACACCTAGAATTAAAGAGGAAACTATATTGTAAATGAATTATACAGAACTATATCGTTAACATAATTTTTACATAGTCTATATTATCCAACTCAAAATTATAATAAACTGGTTTCAGAGTTCATCTCCCCGCTTTTGAACTCGAGAGTGAAGAGAATGTGGATTGGTTTGAGAGACCGAGGATAAGAGAGCCGTTTTGTGGGTTTTTGGGTAAGGCCAGAGGATTAGGAAATGAATCTGGCCTTTTTTATTAGGAGACCAACATGAAATTGATTTATCTATTAATTGTCACAGCCTCAATATCTAGTTGTGCCAATATGAAAAAATGCGAAGGCAACTATTCTTTAAACCTTCCTTATAAATGTAACCAACCAAGTAGCTCGGTTAATTCGATTAAGAAACTGTCGCGATATCGCATGCTTGGTCCTAGTTAATTAATAAAGTTCACCCGTTAAAACACCGAAAAGGTAACTATGAAGAAGTTAGTCTTAATGCTTTTTATATTTTTAACTTCCTGCGGAACTGAAACCGCTGGCGGAAATAAATTTATTCCTTCACAGCAAACTTCTGAATTATTAAAAGTCTTCTTCTCCTCCATGACTCAATTAAATGTAGGAGTCTTTTATGAGCCAGGAGCTGAGCCCTTTACCCAAAGTTTTATCACTGGAAAAAAAGCCTGGGATGTAACTGAAGATAATATGAAGGCTCTTTACGATCAGAGAAGCCAGAGCGTTACCTATAGTATTCCAAAAGATTTAAACCAGATGACGGCCCTCCCTTCTCAAAATCGGGCTATTTGGGACTACCAAAGTTTAGTTGAATTAAATAATAGTTTAAGTTTTGGCTCTTCTTCAGGACCGACGGCAGAATTTAGTATTATTTATGTGCGAGGAACTTTTGAAGGAAACTCAAATGTTATTGGTGTAAGCCTAACAGGAACAACCATAATTGCGATTTTTAAAGATGTGGTTAATAGCATGACCTCCAGTGAAACCCAGGACGTCAAAAACTATGTGGAGCAATTCACGGTTGTTCATGAATTAGGGCATGCCCTTGGCCTTGTTAATAATGGAGTTCCCTTAACTTCTAATCACCATGACTCTGCTCATGGGTCACATTGCTCTAATTCTAGTTGTGTTATGAATTGGGTAAATGAAGGTGGTAAAGAGTTTGTAGACTTTATCAAAAATTATATTATTAGCGGACGAAATACAGCATTCGGTTCTGAATGCTTACAAGACGTCCGCAGTTTTAATCCTTAAATTAGTCCCAACGATTATAAGTGATATTGGCCTTATCTAAGAAGTCTTTAGTTAAAAAGAAGTAACCAAGATTTGTCTCAATATAACAAACGGCCGTATGAGCTCTTCCAGGAATCAAAGTTCTGCAACGATGCTTAGATCTTCCGTTCACACCCTTACCAAAGTTTAGGTCTTTTTTCTTACAGCCTAATTCTTTAGCTAGTTCACGAATAACAAAGATTGCTTCCGCTTGATAATCTCTTCCATACTCGCGCATATCAAGATCGTTTAAATCAACCGAAAAGTTTCTACTGTCTTGTGTGTGTCCGTCAGTAAAAGCTTCGTAGCAAGACTCTGGTGAAGCATGAGCTGCACTTGTTAAAGCTAAGGCCAATAATAATGGTAATAAAATTTTAGTCATGTGTTCGTCTCTCGTAAGGGAAGCCTTCTAATGACTTTCCGCATAATTTCGTTTTTTAGGTTCCGTAGATATACCGACCCAACTTCAAAAAGGCAAAACCTTTCATAAAAGCTAATACAATTAAATAGTTACCTCACTTTCAAAATTTTATTTTTTTTAGGCTCACCTTTAATAAAGTATTAGCCAAACTGATATTGATTTGTAATATTAGGCCCATCTAAACAGAGAGGTTAGGTTGAAGTTATTACTAGTCGTAAGCGTATTCTTACTATTGGCACAGGAAGCAATTGCAGTTTCCCATTACTACCCGACCGCTACTAAGCAAAAATTCAATAACTCAAATATTTCTGGTGAAGAACTAAAGGTCCTTCTTTTTAATGTTCTTGATAAGAAACATATTAGAGTAAAAAAAGGTGACGACGTTGTTGTTAACTCTTGCGCTGAAGGTCCTAAGGGAAATTGCTACGAGCAAAGATCTCTTGGATATAGAGGAGCTAGAAAAGTTCTTTTTGGAAAGCTTCACTTAGAAGAAGATGCAGAAGGGTATTATATCAAAGACGTCTACTGCAGAAAAAAAATCACTAATGCTCAAACACAAGTTGGTCCCAATACTATTCCTAATCACAGCCAAATCAACTGTGAGCATACTTGGCCTCAGTCAAAATTTTCAGGAAGGTTCCCAAAAGGTCTACAAAAATCAGATCTTCATCACCTCTTTCCTACTGATAGCCGTGCAAATAGTATCCGCGGAAATAATGAGTTCGCTAATGTTCAAGGTGATCCTCTTGAAAATGATTGTGCTGCTTCTTATTCAGGAACACCTAAAGGGAATTACGACTACTTTGAGCCACCAACAGAACATAAAGGAAATGTAGCTAGAGCACTATTCTACTTTTCAATTCGTTACCAAATTAAGATCTCTGAAAGGCAAGAAGCTTACCTTAGACAATGGCATGAGCTTGATCCTGTTGATGCTGAAGAAAGAGATAGAAACCAGACTATCTTTGAGATTCAAAGGAACAGAAATCCTTTTATTGATTATCCAAACCTTGTAGATAGAATTAAGAATTTCTAATTATTTCATTCGGGAATTAACTTCCCTGAGCTCGAACTCACAAGAAGCGAGCTCGTCTAGACAAAGCTCTTTTTGCTGGCATTTAGCGATATAAGAATCAACTGTTTTATAAGTTCCGTAATCTTTAAGCTTCAAGACTTTTTCAAAATGACTAAAGGCCGCGCAGTAGTCTTTATGCCTAAAGTAGTAGTTTCCAACTTCAATCTGATATTCAGCTTCTACTTTTTTGATAACTAAAATATTTTTCTTAGCCTCTTCTACTTTTATATGCTCTGGATAAAGAGTTAAGAACCTTTCAAAGGCAGCAATGGCGTAAGGAATATGCTTTTGCCCTTTATCTTTTGAAATAAACTTAAGATTACATTCCCCCATTCTAAAAAGTGTATGGGCACCCTCTTCATTATGTGGAGACTCTAAATGAGATCTTTCGTATACCCGAAGCGCCTTCATAAAGTTTTCATTTCCATACAGAGCATCACCGTATTTAACTTTAACTTTTGGAAAAAGGTCGTGGTTTGAATGCTTAGATAAGAAGTGCTCAAACGTCTTAACTGCTTTCTTATATTTTCTCTTCTCTAGTTGTGAAACTCCCATATCAAATACGGCCACCGGATCTGATGGATAATCAGAGCCAAATAGAGCATGAGCTGACTGAATGCTCAAAACTAAATAGAGAATTACAAAAATACGCATACTATATTCCGTCTAAAGTTTTGACACTGGTCCAATATACTCTCGGGGACCATACTGATTTCCAGTATCTTAAGAAGCTAACTTCTATACATAGGATTAATAGTGCACAGAGGGTGCCAATTAGGTCTTAATTAATAAGGAGATGAGCTATAGGTGCGGTAATTATTGGATTCTTCAAAGGCCGACTTGGTCGTCTCAAAATGGTAGAAGTTAAAGAGTCTTCCTCTAAAGCCAATTTCCTTAAAGTAGATATCAGCCTGGTGACCAATATCTCTTGTAAAAGAAATATTGTCGCTCTCAAGTTTAGAAAGATAAAGGGCACACTCAGTACTAGAGCCTTTATGACAAACGGTTCTTCCATTTTTATTTTTTATGACTTCAGTAAGGATGTGAACATCAGCAAAACATCTTTTACCAGCGACGATAAAATCAACTCGAGCGGTCTTTCCATTTACGCCCTTAAGCTTATAAGTAAAACTTCCCTGCTCAGGCATACATTTACCCGTATGCTCCCCTAAACCGGTAACTGGAGTACAAAGTCCTGGTAGCTCCTGCTCGGCTTTCTCAAAGCCCTTATTGGCCACCCATTTATCAAAGGAGGCCTTGGCCTTACCACACTGAACTTCATAAAATTTAGCAAGAGTGACATACTGATACTCCCAATAGGAGCTTGTATCCACCACTTGGTTAGACTTGGCCTGCATTTCAGCCTGTTCATAAGCTGCCTTATCGAACATCGAACAGGCGCTTAAAAGAAGAATAGAAGACAATATTATTTGTTTCATCCTACTTATATTATCGGTCAATATTCTAAATCACTGTAGTTAAAGGAAAGTTTAAGGTTCTTAACTTAATGGTATAAGTGGCTGAAAACCCGTAAAGAGCTTCCAGCCAATTGAGAAGAATTCTAGAAAAGTGAGCTTGGATCCATATTCTCGAGGTTGTACTTAACAGAGTTAAGGAACATGCCCCCTAGCTGACCATCAACCACTCTATGATCATAAGTATGGGTCCCATACATCATTGAGCGAATTGCGATGGCATCATCACCAGTTACTATTGGACGCTTTTTAATTACGCCTGAAGCGAAAATTCCAAGCTGTGGCTGAAGGATAACTGGAGTCGCCATTAAGGTTCCAAATGATCCAACATTAGTAAAAGTAAATGTTCCACCTGTTAGCTCGTCCATAGTTAATTTTTTATTTCTAGCTTTCGCAGCTAGCTCATTAACCTTTCTTGCAATTCCCGTGATGTTTAAGGAATCTGCGCTCCTAATAGTTGGAACAACAAGACCGTTCCCAGGAACCGCAACAGCACAGCCAAGATTAATATCTTTTTTAACAACAATATTATTTCCGTCCACTGAAGAGTTAACTAGTGGATGCTCTCTTAGGGCCTGAACTAAGGCGTATAAAATAAAATGTGTATAAGTTAGAGAGAATCCCTCTTGCTTTTTAAACTCATTTTTAAAACCTTCTCTAAACTTCACAAGATTAGTCATATCGATTTCATCTAATGAGTTAACATGAGGAGAGGTTAGTTTTGATTCAACCATATTTTTAGCAATGGCCTTTCTCATATTATCCATTGGGATAATTTCTACTCTTTCACCGCTAGCAGTAACAGAAGCAACACCGCCAGTAGGAACTGAAGTTCCAGCAGGCGCAGACGCAGTTGGAGCTGCAGGTGCAGCTGCTTGAACAGGAGCCGAACCACGGCTTTCTAAGAATTTTAAAAAGTCTGCCTTATTAACTCTTCCACCTGCTCCTGTTCCTGTAATATTTGCAAGTTCTGAAAGAGCCACACCAGCTTCTTTAGCCATAGCCTTAACAAGTGGAGTGTAGAATCGACCGTCGGTAGTTCCAGCATCTGTTGATACTGGTGCTGCAGCAGGCGCGGACGCAGTTGGAGCCGAGTCTGGTGCTTCTTCTTTAGCAGCCGCAGGAGCCGCCTCTGCAGATGAAGAACTTCCATCAAAAGCTAGGCTTAGGTCATCTTCGATAACTGCGATTTTAATTCCTACGTCAACCGTTTCCCCTTCAGGAAAAAGCACTTCCCAAACACGTCCCTTCATTGGAGAAGGAATTTCAGATTCAACTTTATCAGTTGAAATCTCAAGAAGGATTTCATCTAGGTCGATCTCATCGCCTGGTTTTTTATGCCATGTCGTGATGGTTCCGTTAGTAATTGATTCACCCATCTGAGGCATTACGATTTCATGTTTAGCCATATTTTACTCCGTATAATTTAATAATTAAGGGCGCGTCCCTTTGCTGCTAAGACTGACTCCGCTAAAAACTCTCCAAGAGTTGGGTGCGGGTGAACCGTAGCAAATATTTCTTCATCAATCCCTTCCATTGTTTTGAAAAGGGAGTACTCATGTATTAATTCTGTAGCGTGAGTTCCAACGATATGGGCCCCAAGCATCTCTCCATGTTTTCCAATTAGAGTTTTCACAAACCCATCTTTTTCATTTGAAGCCACAGCTTTACCGTTGGCCACAAAGGGAACATTTCCAACTTTATACTCAATTCCTTTTTCCTTAAGGGCTCGTTCCGTATAACCAATAGAAGCCACTTGAGGTTGGCAATAAGTACAACCAGGAATATTCATTTTATCCATGGCGTGAGGATGACCTCCGCTTAAATGTTCAGCGGCAATAACCCCTTCGTGAGAAGCGGCATGGGCAAGAAGTGGTGGTCCACTAACATCCCCGATAGCATAAATATGAGGAAGATTTGTTTGGTGCATATCATTTACCTGAATAAAACCGCGATCAGTTTTAATTCCAAGTTTCTCTAGACCAATATTTTCAATATTACCGGTCATACCAACGGCAATAAGACCTTTTTCAAATTTATATTCGTTCTTTTTTCCGCCTTCTACAGCTGTGATAACAACTTCTTTTGAAGTGGACTTAGCTTCAACCTTTTCAACTCCAAGAGACATCTTAATGCCGTATTTTTTATAAGCTTTTTCAACGGCCTTAGAGGAGTCTGTATCTTCAATGGGAAGAAGATTTTTTTGAAGCTCAAAAATATGCACATCTACGCCAAAGGCATTCCAAAAATAAGCAAATTCAACGCCGATAGCTCCTGCGCCAATGATCCCAATACTCTTTGGAAGCTCTTCCATTTTAATAGCTTCCCAAGCACCGATAAGTTTTTTACCGTCATGCTCAAGACCTGGAAAAGTTCTATAGTGAGCACCGGTAGCGATGATCATATTTTTAAAACCAAAAGTTTCAGAGTGACCTTTTTTATTTTTTACTTCAACTGAGTTTGGACCAGTTAGAATTCCAAGACCTGAAATAACTTCGATCTTGTTTTTCTTCATAAGAAAACCAACACCTTTAGAAATACGGTCGCTAATTCCCTTGGCACGTTTTACGGCCACAGCTCCATCAAGCTTTACAGACTTTAAATCAAAGTCGATTCCAAGAGCTTTCATATCATCAAGCTCATGAACAGAATGGGCCGACTTAAGAACGGCCTTGGTTGGAATACAACCTTTATTCAAACAGACACCACCAAGCTCTTCAGCTTCGATGATGGCCACTTTCTTTCCTAATTGCGAAGCGCGGATGGCCGCAATATATCCCCCGGGACCTGAGCCGAGGACGATAACGTCAAAACTTTTCATGGATTGTCTCGTTTGTACCTTTAAGCGTTTTGGGCTATATGTCTTTAATATTAAAACACTTTTTAAGGCTGTAAGGCTCCGTTGTCAACGACAGCAAAGCCCCTAAGTCTTTAATATCTGGAACGTTTTTGAAACATCTTAGTAGCGACGAATTAGACATCCTCCGCCATTTTTTTCCACAGGGCGTCGTAGCCTTTGACCTGGAGACAACCGGCCTATCCCCGTTAGTGGATCGAATCATCGAGATTTCTGGAATAAAGGTCACCAAAGACGGATTTGAGACCTTTGATAGGCTTATTCAGCCAGGAATTCCCATTCCCCCATTTACCACAGAGATCCACAATATAACTGATGAGATGGTGGCCGACTCCCCAACTATTGATTCCGTGATTCCTGAGTTTGTGGATTTTATCGCTGGCTTTCCCCTAATTGCCCATAACGCTAAATTTGATGTGGGCTTTATCGTCTTTGATATGCTTCAAAATAAACTCAATCTTCCGGCCGCAAAGGTTTATTGCTCTTGCGCCCTTTCAAGGAAAGTCTTTACAGATTTTCCGAACCATAAGCTGGCCACCTTAGTTGAGAAGCTAGATATAAAATTAGAAAATCATCACCGTGCCTTAGACGATGCCAAGGCCTGCTTACATGTTTTTACTAAGGCCCTTCAAACCTATTATGAACAAAAGAAAAATACTAAGATCTTAAACAGTGCTTTTTTATTTGAAATGAACAGTTTTGATGAAGACTCTGAGCTTGATATCCCAAAACAAATAAAAGGACTTGAGCCCCTTGTGGCAAATCAGGAATTGATTGATATCAAATACAAAGGCGGAAGCATGAAGGGTAAATTTAGGCCCGTAAGACCCATAAGCCTTCTACCGATGCCAGACGGTCTTATTCTTTATGCTCACTGCCTCGTCAGCAACCTCTACAAGTCCTTTGCGGTGAAGAAGATTGCGGAGTACAAGACTCTAAGTACCCAAGAACAGATTGAACGCGAGAAGTTACTTAACAAATAACGTTTCACATTATACTTAAGCTTATGACTTTAATTAATAAAAACAATATTGGACTAAGACTTCAGCAGCTCATCATTCTTATTCTGCATCTTATCCTTTTAAAATGGATTCACTACGCCCTAACAGAAACCGGCCAAGGAACCATAGAAGAAGTCATGTACCACTTTTTTGGAATGGCCCTTTATGGAGCAGCTCTTATTAGAGGTTGTGCTTGGTGGGGAAAAAGACAATTCATTAAAGAGGGCGGAAATGTTCGGCCTTAATCTCTTAGACGAACAAGAGAAAAAAGTAGCACTACAAAGAAATAATGCTCAAGATTCTTGGAAGCTAGAATTAAAAGAGGCCATAAAGACTTATTCAGATTTAGAAAAAGTCCTAGGCCAAAAATTACCAAAAACAACTTACCCCATTTTTATTCCTAAAAACTTCGCGAAGAAAATTTTGCGAGCTGGAGATAAAAGTCCCCTTTGGAAACAGTTTGTCCCCCATTCTGAGGAAAATAAGAAAGCAGGTATGAAGGACCCCATCGGGGATAAAAATCATTCAAAGCCAGGGAAGATAATCCATCGCTATAAAAACCGTCTACTCTTTTTCCCCACTCCAGTATGCCCAATTACCTGTAGGTACTGTTTTAGAAAAAACGAATTGGCCAATCCCTCAGAGCTTTTTGATGGTCAATTAAAAGAGGCCATCAATTATTTAAATAATCATCCAGAAGTAAATGAAGTGATCCTCTCTGGGGGAGACCCCCTTATCTTAAGTGATGAAAAGCTTGAGCTCCTTTTTAAAGAATTCTCAAAAATTCCAAGCATAAAGTATTTAAGAATTCATACTAGGACTCCCATTATTTTACCGAGTCGAGTGACAAAAGAGCTCTGTGAACTTCTAACAAAATACAAAAAGAAATTTTTTAGTTTAATTATTGCGGTTCATGCAAATCACACCGATGAACTCGATGATGAAGTAAGGGCCTCATTGATAAAAATAAAACAAACCGGGATAAAATTATTATCTCAATCAGTGCTGCTTAAAGACATAAATGATGATCTTACTTCTCTAAAAAACTTATTTACCAATTTAAGCGATCTTGGAATTACTCCCTACTACCTCCATCATCCCGATCGAGTAAAAGGTGGGATGCACTTTTATTTAAGTCTCACAGAAGGGCGCTATCTCTATCATCTACTTAGAAATGAATTACCAGGCTGGATGATACCGAAGTATGTCATCGACATTCCTGGAGGAGAAGGTAAGACCTCCGCCTTTAATCCTGAGTCCTTTGACTTTGATGGCAGCCTAATAAATAAAGACGGACAGTCTATTTCCATCGACCCCCTGCAGTAACCAAGATTTGCCTTATGGTCTCTATAAGTTTAACTTAATGGCTGAATTGAGGGGTGCAGAGTGAATAAGTTTCTAATTATTTTTGCTGTTTTATTTTCGAATTCAGCAATTGCAGAAAAAAATTACTACAGAAATGTAGAAGGCCTTACTGGCTATCAACTTAAATCCGCCCTCAAAACAATAATCTCAAGAACACATAAATCACAAAGCTACGGCGCCCTATTTAATGCTTATAAAGAAACTGATCGCGACACGACTTATGATGGTGATGGCTCAATCGTTGATATGTATTCTGAAAATCCAAATGGTGCTGATCCTTATATTTTTAACTCTCCTAAAAAAAGATGTGGGAACTATAAGAAAGAAGCTGATTGCTACAATAGAGAACATATCTTTCCTCAGTCTTCATTTAATAAAGCTAAGCCAATGAGATCAGACTTTTTTCATGTCTATCCTTCCGATGGTTATGTAAATAATAGAAGAGGACATCTTTCTTTTGGTGAGGTTGGTAAGGTTGCTAAGTGGACATCTAGAAATGGATCTAAAGTCGGTAAAAATACTTTTGAAAATGTTGGGAATACAGTTTTTGAACCAATCGATGAATTCAAAGGTGATATCGCCAGATCTCTTTTTTATTTTGCGACAAGATACGAAGACCGAATTCAATCTTTTCATCACGAGTGGTTAGACGGTAGCCGCGATCAAGTTTACAAGGCCCATTTTGTTAGAATGCTTCTTAAGTGGCATAAGCAAGACCCGGTAAGCGAGCACGAAAGAAACCGAAATAACCGCGGTTACACTTTTCAGAAAAATAGAAACCCATTTATTGATCATCCAGAATGGGTAAGCAAAATCTGGAAAAAATAACTTTTCGCATCATTATTGACATAAAATCAACCCGTAATTAATATCCCTAAAATCGAGCGGTGGTAGCACAGTGGTAGTGCGTCTGCTTGCCATGCAGAAGGTCCCGAGTTCGACCCTCGGTCGCCGCTCCATTTTCCCCCTTTACTCAAAAACTAAGTTTAGCGATAATCTCTCCATGCCAGCACTTACGGACGAATATAATATTCTTTATGTTGATGGGAACGAAACCCGCAAAAAGCAAACTAGCTCAAGGCTTAGAATGCAGGCCTTTAATGTGGAGCTTGCCCAGGGTGGCTTTCACGCCATCCACCTCGTGGAAAAACATCCCTTTAACCTGGTGATCATCCAAGGGGATGAGCTTGAAGACATGCCAGCGGAGGAAATTGTAGGGCTTTTACGAAATGTCCACACCCGTGACGAATTGCCTATTCTGGCCATATTACCGGAAGCTGATGATGAGGCGGCCGCTAGCTTAGCGGAATCAGGGGCAAATGAAATCATAATCAATAATGGAAACTTCAATATGGTCCTTTCTGAGATCGAAAAACTACAAAAGAAGACCCCCAAGAAAAAGTGACGAATAATAGCTGCCGTAATCTCTATAATCCAGCTAGACAAACTTGACACCCTTCACTATATTTAGGCGATTTTTAGATTTCACCCTTGGGATGCAACCATGAATAAGACTTTTATCTTTATAGTGACTCTTTTCTTTTCAGCTAATCTTTTAGCCGCTTCAAACAATGTTCAAAGAGTTAATAACGATATTATCGGTATTGATGGCCAGTATGCTGCCCGCACAATGAGCCCCTCAGAAAGAAGAAAAGCTTTCAGAGAAAAGCTTGAGAAAAGAACTGAGGCCATGCTTAGAAAGAAAATTGAGCAGGTTAGAGTTCAGCATGAGCTAGAGCTTATGAAAAAAATCCAGCAAACTTTTACAGATAATATGAATGCTATGGATCAGGCCTTCGCTGAAGATGATGATTCAAGTTCAAATCTTTAATTCGTAAAAAGTTTAGACAGCACCATTTCTTTTTTACCAAAGCGACTACTCGCTCTTTTATGATTTCCACTATTTCTAGATGGCACGACTCTTGTAATTAAACTCCTATATAAATTAATGAGGAGAGAATTATGAAGTCCATGGTAGCAAAGGGTGCTCTTGCACTATCAGTCTTAGGGTTTACCTTTGGTTCTAATGTGGTTTACGAACATCAGTCAGTAGCTGGTAACTGGAGCCCATCTATCTTTAGAACAATAGCCAACGCTGTAGAATTTGAATCTGTAACCGCTGAAAACGTTGATGTTGAACTTTCAAATTTTAAGAAGCTTGTAGAGGCTCATAAAGAATCCAGATCAAAGTTTCACGCTCGTCTAAACGCTGAGGAAACGGGATTAAGTGAACTTATCCAAATGAGAGATGAAGAAGTAGAAGAGCTCGGAGTAGAAGGAACACGTCTTCTAACTCGTTCCGCTGACTTTAGAAGCTTCTTTTCTGATAAAGCTGAACATGAAAATAAACCAGCCTTTGATGCTTTAGCTAAGGAAATGGTTGATTTTTATCCAGCTGAAGTTAAGGAAAAGCTAAACACAAAAATCTCAAAGGCCCAAGAATCTGAGCTTCTTGAGCAAAAAGCAGCTCTTGCTGCCACAAGTGAAAGAATCTGTGAAAACAAAGGTTTACTAGAAGATATTAAAGGACAAATTGCTGAGCTTCTTAAAGATAAAGAAGAGGTAGTTGCAGAAGTTGATGAAGAAGCGGAAGTAGATGCAGACGCCAGTGTTGATGGCTTTAGTGCTGATGTTATGACTTATGCTCAGCTTTTTGCCCATATCCAAGGTCAACAAAACTCATTCTTTGAAGTATCTCCTCCAGCGCTTTTAGCCCCTGCAGGTAATGATCCTTTTTCAATGTTTATGTTAATGTCCATGATGAATAGACCACAAGCTGCAGCCCCTAGGTCGCAAGTTAATACCTATTACTTCGGTGGTCAGTCTGCCGGATTTGGATTTGGCGGATATCCTGGAATCGGTAGCTACGGTGGATTTGCTGCCCCAGAACTAGAGTCGAGAAACCCAGCGGCTTCATCGATGCCAAGACTAATGCCGGTTATTGATGGAGTTAACTACACCCAAACAGTTCCTACAGCAGGAAGAGGAAATGTTGGTTCAGAATTTTTTAGCTTTTAATTAAACAACATAAGACACCCCTCTGCTGCCATAGTATGCGCATGGGGGTGTCTAAATTTTAGACGGTCCTATAAAAATTACCACTTCCTAAGACAAATTCAACTACTTACCCCCTCATTTATTGGCATAGTCCTTGCTCTATTAAAACCATAGTTATTTCAAACTGGAGAGAGTTATGAATATGTCAAAATGGCGTTTAGGTTTTTACTGTTTTTGCCTTGTGGCCGTGGGTCTTGTCTCACATGCAGTAAATACAATTCCTACACCTGCCAAGAGCAGCCTTACCCTAGCTTCTAGAGGTATTGCTTCTGAGGTCGCTATCGCTCAAGATAAAGCCTATGAAGAGGAGATCTTAATTGTTACTCCCTTGGGTCTTATCTATAAAAGAAAGCGCTACGTTGAATCAATTCGTATGTATATAAATGACAGTGCTGAGCTTAAAGCAAAAATTAAAGCTAAAGATACTGAGATTAAAAAGAAGGCCAGAGAGATCGCAGCCTTAAAATCTCAAAATAAAGCTGCTGCACATATTATCGCTTTAGCAATTCAAGATATTAAAAAATTAGATGCAGAACGCTCTAGACTTAAGTCGGATATGATCGCCGTTAAGAAAATGCACGCCACTGAAAAGAAAGCTCTTGAGGCTGATATTGCTTCAATCAAAGAAAGTCTTAAGACTGAAAAAGAGGGCCGCGCTGCTGATATCGAAGTGAGAGATGCCAGAATTAATGAAGAGCTTGCCCTTAAAAAGGAAGCCCTATTAGCTCTTGATACGGCCAATAGCGAGCACGCCAAAATTAAAGAACAATTGGAAAATGATATTGCCACTCTTACAACTCAGCTCGCTTCACAAACAGAAGCAAAAGAAAATGCTCTCGCTGAACTTGAGGGTTTAAAAGCTGAATTTTCTGGTCTTCAAGACGAGCTTAATTTAACTAATGAAGAGCTTGGTCTTGCTGAAGATGAAATTGCAAGTCTTGAACTTCAAGTTGCTGCACTAAGTGATGAGCTTCAAAGTAAAGATAAGAAAATTGAAGAACAAGATGCCAAGATAACTGAACAAGAAACTAAGATTGCTACACAATCAACAGAAATTGAAACTCAGGGTGCCCAACTTGCTGATCTAAGAATTGCTGAATGCGAGCAACAAAAACAACTGAAAGAACTAAAAAAGCAAGTGACTGAGTTTGAAGAAGATAAAAAAGAAATAGATAAAGTTGTCGCCGCTCTTAAACAAGAAAAAGAAGAGATGGCCGAGAGACGTAAAAAAGAAAAGGCTCAGATTGCGGCCTTGATGGAACAGTTTACAATGTATGCCATGCTTGCCAATCAGGCTCCGGCTCCGCAAATGCCAGTTGTTAATCAAAACCCGCTTACTGACTCAAGCATGGTTGATTGGAACTCATATATGAGACTCGCCATGATGAATAAAATGTGGAGTCAACCAGGTGCTAGCCCATTTGATTTTAATAATGGAAATACTCAGGTGAATAGTTACTACTATATGCCTAAGCAAGGAATGGATTCATTCCTTTATCACTCAGCTCGTAATCCTCAAAATACTTACTGGGGAGATATCGGTCCAAGTAATTACTTTGGATCAGAGCTAGGACAAGGATTTGGCCTTCCTACAGGCGCTGGACAGTTCGCTCCAGAAGTCCCAGGAAGAAACCCAGCCTACTTCGCCTTCTAAGAAACCGACTAATCCGCTCTGCCTTTAGCTGTAGAGCGGAATTTTTTTCCACTTTTTCCTTAATATTTCCCTCAAATGTTTCGATTAGCTTAGTACCTATGAGTAACTCAACTTATAAAACCACATTGACCTCTAAGAAAACAATCTTCAAGAAGTGTCATATGTGCGGTTTTTTAAACGAGGGAAAAAAGGAAATGGAAAGCTGTCAAAAGTGTAAAAAAGGCTACCTTCCCCTGAACTACTTTTCCAAAGTTCACGCCAAAACATCTGAGGAGTACAAAAGCCTCTTCGTCGATTCCAAAGAGCTTCATCCTGACGATCTTATTAAAGGTCTCTACGTTCTTTGGTAAAAACTTTCTTTACGATTTCTCTTATTTAGTTCAATATGTGCCCTCTTAGATAGGAAGACTCACATGCGTTCAATTGTCATTTCACTTTTATTATTAAGCCTGCTTTCTAGCTGCGCGACGATATTTTCTAAAAGTAAAGACAAGGTTACATTTAAGTCAGAGCCTTCTGGCGCTGATGTTTATATTGATGGGGACAAAGTAGGAACGACTCCTTTTACAAAAGAGTTCAAACGCTCCACGTTTAATAAGCACTATATAACGATTAAAAAAGATGGCTTTGATAGCCAGAAGTTCCAGCTCAAAAAAACAGTTTCAGGTGTGGCCCTTTTTAACTGCACGTCCTTTCTTTCTTGGGGAACTGACGCTCTAACTGGTCATCTCCTTGAATATCAACCCCATAGCTACTTTATTGATCTCAAAAGAAAAGGGACTTCTATGAGTAGCCCAAAGGCTGAGCTAATAAAGTTCGTTCTTTTAAACCAAAGAAAGATACTAAGTAATTTAGTTCAAGGACGCGGAGAGGTTCTTAAGAGCTACGCCAAACTAATGGGCGTAAGCGATAGTCAGTTCCCAACTTTTAGAAGAGTTCTGGCACAAAACCTACCAAAGCTGATTCAATATAATGAACCAGATGCCTTTCAAGTTAGGGTCCAAGAATTACTGGTTGATAAGCGAGTTAAGCTTTCAGCTATTCACCCTCAAATTCAGTAAGACAAAAGTACTTATAGCCAGCATCTTTTAATTTTTGGGATCCGTTTAGATCTGGAAGATCTACGATAAAACAGGATTCAACAACCTCCCCTCCAGTTTTTTCAACTAAAGAAATGGCACCTAAAATAGTCCCTCCGGTCGCTAACAGATCATCGACGATTAAAACCTTTTGCCCTTTTTCGATGGCATCCGTATGCACCTCAATTGTATCGACACCGTATTCAAGCTGATAGTCTTCACTATAGGTCTCACCGGGAAGCTTGCCTTTTTTTCGAATAGGCACAAAGCCTTTACCCATATTGTAGGCCATGGCCGCACCAAGAATAAAACCACGGGCCTCTATTCCAACAATGACATCAATATCCATGTCCTTATAGCGATCAACTAAAGTATCGATGGTGAGCTTAAAGCCTTCCGGGTCTTTCATTAAAGTTGTCACGTCGCGAAACATGATTCCTTCTTTTGGGAAGTTAGGGATGGTTCTGATTTTGGATTTAATAGTCATTTTGATACTCTCTGATTTTTATTTCTTACACTTTATTGAAATTAGGTTACATCTTCAATTACCGTCTCAAGAGCAAGGCGTCATTTAAGGCATTTTCTATCGCCTGTGCTACTCTTTTTATATGAATGAGACGCAAACACACACTACGTCCCAAGAAAAACTTAATATTCATCCGGTTATCAGAAGGCTTCTTGAAAAAAGAGGTCTAGATGAACTAGGGATTGCTGAGTTTTTAAGCTGGGATTTAAAGGCCATGCCAGATCTAACCAATATGCTGGATATGCAAAAGGCCGCTCAAAGAATTATTAGCGCTATCACAAATGGCGAACGCATCGGAATCTATGGAGACTACGATGTGGATGGGACCACTAGCTGCGCCCTTTTTCATCACTTTTTTGAAATGGTAGACGTGCCCGTTGATTTAATTCAACCTAGCCGTTTTGTTGAGGGCTATGGCCTTCATCCAAGTTCAATTGATAAGGCCATCGAAATGGGAATTGAAGTTCTCATCACTGTGGACTGCGGAATTTCTAATAACGAAGCCGCCGAATATGCGGGACTACGTGGGCTTGATCTTATCATTACGGATCATCATAAAGATGCCCGCGAAACTATGCCCGAAGCTTATGCCATTGTTAATCCAAATAGAAGAGACGAGCCAGCTGACTCACCTTTAAAGGTATTAGCTGGTGTTGGTGTTGCCTTTGCTATTTGCTGGGAAGTAAAAAAACAGCTTGAAGCAAACGGTGAGACAGTTCCAAGTTTATATCCACTTCTTCAATGGGTGGCCATGGGAACTGTTTGCGATATGGCCCCGCTAACTCCCTTAAACCTAAAACTTGTTCGCCATGGTCTAAAGCAAATGCATTGCTCTACCTATCCAGGTGTTCTTAAGTTTTTTACAAAAGAAGAAAGAGAAGCCAAGTTTGTACCAAGTGAAAAGCTTGGATTTAATATTGGTCCCCTTATAAATTCAAAAGGAAGACTCGACCATCCAGAAATGGCCTTAGAATGTTTAATAGCCAAGGATTTAGAAAGGGCACAGGAATGTTATTCTCATTTAGAAATCTCAAATAGAGAAAGAAAGATTATCACTTCAGAAGTTTTTAAATCTGCTTCAGAACAGGTTCTAAAAACAATGGACGGAGACGAGCATCTTGTCTCCATGGTCTATGATAGTGAATGGCACGAAGGTGTGGTTGGGATTGTGGCCTCTAGATTAGTAGAAACTTATAAAGCTCCCGCTTTAGTTTTTACGGATGCTGAAGAAAAAGGAATTGTTAAGGCCTCTTGCCGAAGTGCTGGAGACTTAGATCTATTTTCCATGCTCAAAGCTCAAGAGCACCTCTTTGTTAAATTTGGTGGTCATAAAGCAGCCGCGGGACTTTCTATGCCTAAAGAGAATTTGGCCCAGCTAAGACAAAACCTAACTGAATACTTAAAACAAGTACCCTCCATAGAAAGAACAGTTCAGGATTATTACGATCTTGAAATCGAGCCTCACGAAATAAATCCAAGACTTTTAAAAGAGCTTGAGATGCTAGAGCCATTTGGAATGGGTAATGAAAAGCCACTCTTTAGAGTTAAGGGACTAAGCCTAGCCTCTTTTGACCTATTAAAAGAAGTCCATGTGAGATGGAATTTTAAATCCACCACAGGAGCATTCTTTAAGGGAATAAGCTTTAACTATGTAGATAAATTTGGTGTTAAATCTCCAGACGATTTATTTGATGCTTCTCAAAGCGATGAGGACCTATACGTTTACTGCCAATTGGCCATTAATCGCTACAGAGGAAATGAGTATATCCAGCTCATGGTTAATAGAATCGAAACGGAATAGATAATTCCTTTCCTCGTTATCAAATAAAAAAGTTAATTCGAGAGTTCTCATTGGGAGCAATCAAATTTTTTTTTAAGTCTCCGTCGATCATTTTCCACAGATTCTCATCCACCACTAGAGTTAGATTTGGATTCTTTTTTAAGGCAATGGCCGGACAGCTAGGATCATCTTTTAAAAACTTGGTTAAGATATCGGCCTTATGCTCACCCTTGACCATGAGAAGAATTGCCTCTGATTTAAGAAAGGTTCCTAGGCCATAAGTTATGCCCATACTTGATTCACGAAGCTTTAAATAATCTCGTGTTATTTTTGTAAGCTCTACTTCCCCGTAAGAAAAATCATTGGGAAGATTTGGCTCATGAAAGGCCACATGTCCATTTAGTCCTAGACCTAAAATTGTCGAAAACTTAGTTGGAGCAGAAGTCTGCCCTATTCTTTGAAGCCTCGTTCTAAAATCGCCTAAATGCTTTTGAAAGAAATTATAGAATTTATCTTTTTGCTCACCATCAATTATATCGTCAACCTGATAGAGATAAGTCTCCATAAGCCATTCGGGATTTTCCTTGCGCCACAGCTTATAAAGCCCTTCAGGAGTTCCACCAGCAGGAATAAAGAAATCTCTAACTCCCTTGGAGTATTCCTTATGCATCCAAGTCTGAGTCATTTGGTCAACAAACGTCTTATTTAATCCAATTAAAACTTTCATATTCCTAGGTTAATAGACAAAATAGATTCATGGCAAATGCAATTAAAAATATGGTCATTACTGCCCACCCAGATGATGAAACTTTATTTTTTGGTGGAACAATTCTTAGTCGCCCTAACGAAGATTGGACCGTGGTCTGTCTTACGGATGGAAATGCTGATGGCAGAGGCGACGAGCGGATGGCAGAGCTTGAAGAGGCCTGTGAGCTTCTTGGAGTTGAGTCAGTTATTAAGGCAGGATTTAAAGACACCTATAATGAAAATTTAGATCAAAGGCTTCTAAAAAAGTTTTTTACAACTCTCCCTGTACCAGATCAAATTTTTACTCATGGTCCCCTTGGTGAGTATGGTCACCCCCATCATATTCAAACTTCTTACGCAGTTCATAGTTTTTTTACAGAAGTTCCAGTTTGGCATCCGGCCATCAATTGTTTTGCTTCAAAAAGAGAAGTCTTAACTAAAGAGCAATACAATAGAAAGCTTGAAATCTTAGCAAAGGTTTACGATCAAGAGCTTATTCGCTTTAGTCGTTTTATTCATTTCCCTTCAGAAGAATTATATACACAAAGTAGTTTGGCTGAGGTTGAGGCTTTGGCCCATTATCTTCTCAGTAAAGAAGTGAATGAGCCAAAGGACTTAGATAATTATTTGGCGTTTAAAGATCATCTTTCGCTGTTTAGATCTTCAATATACGACCGAGCTTTTTAACGCTCAATCGTCACAGATTCAATAACAACGTCTTCTACTGGTCTATCCATGGCTCCCGTTTCAACAACACCAATGGCACGAACAATATCCATTCCATCACTTACCTTTCCAAAGACGGTATGACGTCCATTTAAATGAGGGGTGGGTGCTAAAGTTATAAAGAACTGAGACCCATTTGTTCCCGGACCAGCATTGGCCATTGAAAGAACTCCTTCTCCATCATGAGAAAGCTCTGGCATGCATTCATCACCAAATTTATAACCTGGACCGCCCATTCCTGAACCAGCAGGACAGCCACCCTGAATCATAAATCCTTCAATAATTCTATGGAAGATTAGTCCGTCATAATAAGGTCCCTTTTTTTCAGTTTCCTGGCGACCTTCTGCTAAATTGATAAAGTTCCAAACAGTTTCTGGGCACTCTTTAGCAAAGAGTTCAATTGTGAATGAACCTTTATTTGTTTTAAATACGGCCTTAGCTCTTTCAATATCTTCTTTATGATCACATTTTTTTGTTTCATTAAATCCTAACATCACAACTCCTAAAAACGTTTAACTGTTAAATCTCCAATAAGCTCATTTGGTTTAAAATGACCTCTAGGGAGGTATAAATATAATTTTTGATTCTTCTTAAAGAACTCATTTAAGTAAATCTGAAAAAGGGGAACTTTTTCTCCCGTTTTTGTATAAGGTGAAAACATCTCATAAGGAATATATCGCACATTTCGATTAAGCATTCCTTTAGAGCTTAAAAACTTCTCCATTTCAAAGTGATTTAAGCACATGGAAATAAGAACGGGATGCCCTAAGTCCATATCACTACTACGAAGCAATTTAGCTAAGCTATTTTGGCCCTCAGCTGATTTTAAGAGAGGGTCCATCCAGATAATATTAACTCGTTTAAAGGTGGGAGGCCTAAAGGTTCTAATCTCTGCCTGAATTTTATCCGTAAGAGTAAAGAAAAGTTTTTCTTCATCACTAAAGGGAAGAAACTTTGCCTCTGTCCTTTGCTTAAGCTTATTCATCTCAACATTAAACATATATTGAAGCTGAACAGATTGCTCATAGGTGTAGTCGTAGCTTTTAAGTAGAGTCGTCACGTTAAAATAGCGCGGAGAAATACTTCTTTGACAGGCCGCTGTTTGAGAAAAATTGGCCCAATCAGGTAAATCAGATAAGAAATATCTAACAACACCTGAGCCACTAAAGTATTCATCTAAGTTTCTTCTTTTAAGCTCTTTATCAGCAACCGTAGTTGCACAGCTTGTAAGAAGTAATACCAATATTAATAATCTCAATTTTCTACCTTACTAAAAAAGCCAAGCATATTTTCGATAATTGGATCTATTTTCGAAATTCCTGACTCAATATCATCACCTAGAAGAGTATAAAAACCTGCCTCTGGGTGCATCCCATCTGCATTCACTGTACTCGTCATTCCAAAATTATAATGGGTTTGAAGACCTTGTGAAAGCACAGATGATTTTTTAAAGCCTTTTAATGAAAGAACCACATCTGCCTTTAAAGTTCTTAGGCTTTCCTCTTTATTTTCGACGGTCAAAAACCAGCCCTCTTGATCAACCAAACAGTCGATGGAGGTGATATAAGAATTTAAGAGAATTTCAAAAGGAGGTCTTGGCTCCGCAGGCATTGGCGTTTTCGCCTTCACATGCTCATCTAGCTCTCTCCATGCAAAAACCTTTTCTCTATAAGTTTCCATTTTTTTAGTGAAGCCAGCTTCTGCGGCATTCATAAAAGTTTCAAATTTCTTTTGAGTATTACTAGAAAGATTTTCAAAAGGACGACCCTTCTCACAAACTAAAGTCAAAATATGACTTCCCTTTGAAAGCCATTCTCTTAGCTCTAATACCGCCAAGGCCGCAGCCTCATCAAAGCCAGCGATAACGATATTCTTCTTATCTAAATTATTCCGTAAACCTTCAACAGCGTCCCATCCATAAAAGGCCTTCCCCTTTTTAGAAAGTCCTAGCTCGTTTAAGGCCGGCACTCCCCCTGGACCTAAGTAATTGGGGTTTTCCATTATTCCTGAAGCATCCACTACCATATCAAAGTCTTCAAAAGCTTCTAGCTCTTCACCAAGAGACTTGAGCATCTGCTCATCAAAATTTTTGTAAAGCTCAGGATTTTCCTCTTGTTGGGATTTAATCAGCTCCGTAGGATCCACCCTATAAATAACTCTGAATAAATCTGAAAGACGAGTTCGTCCTTCCACCTCTTCTTCAGGACCAAGAAATCTTTTATTAACTCTAAGAACTTCTGCTTCCTTAACAGGAATAGAAGAGCGGAGGCTTGCCTCTAAAGGTTTTATTTTTTCTTCTATATACTGAGCAGCGCTTGCACTTCCAAGAAGGAACTCCGGCTCATAGGAGGCCATGCGGGATAACTTCCCACCGAGATTGCCTGACTTTGTGAACAAGGTCACAGCAGCTTCCATTTCATGGAGTCTTCTGGCCATTTCCATGCCCAGTACACCACCACCTATTACAGCGACTTTCATAGGGGCGGAACATATCATGTTAAATTGGGTTCTAAAAGAAAGCCGGGTCAACCCCGGCACAGCGCATTATCTAAGATTATAAATCTTAGTATCACCTTTATCTACGGCCGAATGCTCAGCGAATTTGTACATAAATTCAATAAATGGCTTTAAGGCCTCAAAAGTTGGATACGAAGTATCAAACTCACAGCCATAACGCATATAAGTCTCCCCGTCCGTATCAACGAATTCTTTTCCATACTTGGATTCTACGATGACTGGGATATAGCTTGTATTTGTAAAATAGAAGCGAAGAGTAAACTCCGTTCCTGGCTCAAATTTTTTATCATTATTAACATTCCAAGGAACTTGGAAATTACAACCATCAGCTGAAATATCAACAAGGTCTACAGGTAGGATCACACCTTCTCTATGGATAACTGTGTAGCATCCTAGAAAATTTTGAAAGAGAACTCGTTCAAAAGTTCTTCTTTTTTCTTCGATGTTTTCTTGTCTAGCGGTGTTGAAATCTAATACTTTATCAGCCATGTTGTCTCCTACGACTTATGTTCTCTAAGCGTATCGGATTTTCATGGTCTAACTGAAGCGGGTAAAAGCTTCGAGGTCTAAAAAAACGGTGATTTATCTACTTTTTTGACCAAGCAGGATTCTCGGTTATTTCCTCATACACCCTTAAATAGGACTCTAATCTTGAGTGAACTAGTTGCCCTTCATAAGAATCAGGGTCTAAAAGAGGTTTATGAAAGGCGCAGCCTTTTGTTCCAGACGAGTGCTGGCAATCTGAAAATTTACAATTTACGGCCCTTTCCTCTAAGTCTGGAAAGAGCTCCATAAGTTCTTCCCCAACTAAATCTTCTAAGGAAAATGATCTAATCCCTGGGCTATCAATCAAACTAAAGTCACCGCAATCAATAATTTCTGACCAAGTCGTCGTATGACTTCCCTTTCCGGCCTTACCAATTTCCTTAGTCTTCAATTCGATATCCATTCCGGCCAGAAGGCTTATGGTTTTACTTTTACCAACTCCTGATTGCCCAAGAAAAATGGCCGTCCTTCCTTTGATAAATTCCTTTAACTCTTCTGTTCCGCGATCTAAATATTTTTTTTCTGTTTCAGGAAACTTTGCTGAGATTTCAAAACACTCAACCCCAAGCTCCTTTAAACGATCGACCTCAAAATTAAAATCGAATTGATCCTCAAACTGATCCATCTTATTAAAGATCATAACGGGCTTAATTCCCCATTGGCTTGCGCGAAGAAGAAAGCGATCGGCAAAGCCTCTCTTATACTCAGGCTTAGAAACTGAATTTAAAATGATAAGAAGGTCACAATTAGCAGCAGTAATTTTCTTTTTTTGAACTCTTGGTAAATATCGATAAATCTCGCTTGACCTCTCCTCAATAGAAGTGATCACGCCCTCATCATCTAAGTTCACAATATCACCGACGACGATACTATTGTCCTTCTTTAAAAGATTCCCTAGGGCCGTAGCAAAGAGCATCTCTCCTGTTTCAATATCACGGCATTCAAATTCTCTGGCCGAAGAGCGATAGACTCGAGCTTTTTTCAAGACCTCTCCCCCATTGTCATAAATCCTTGGGGAAAGAGCACTGCTCTTGGGTCTAATTTAGATTTTAAAAGTTTAAACATATTAAAATGAACTTCCTCTAAATAAGAATGGATAAATTTTTGCTTAATTATTCCTATTCCGTGTTCAGCAAAAGGCGATCCATTCCAAGTTCTCACCGCCTCGTATAAACCTTCGAGCTCCTTTTGGCAGGTAGCTTCTTCTTCAGGTTTTGGCATAAAGTTAAAATGTAAATGAGCATCACCAAAATGACCGAATAAATTATAAGGAATACCAAGTTCACTAAATTTTCTATAGTAGCTCAAGAGGTCCCCAAATCTTTCCTTAGAAACCTGAACATCAGTTCCCTTTTTTGTCACACCCATGCGAGAGTTCTGCTCAAAAGTTAGCCTAGGAATATTCATCCTAAGCTCTCTACATTTCTTAGGTGCGATTTCAAAAATATCTTCTTCTGGCATATCAAGTTTTGATAAGAAGTTTTCATAAAGCTCTTCAAAATAAGCGCTATTAACCTCTAAAAAAATAAGATCCTTCCCTACGGCCGGTCTTTCCTCGGCCGGTAAAACCTGTAAAGAGTTCTCATCAATTAACTCAACGGCGTAGACCTTATCCCTTAAGTTTTGAACCGCATCGAACACCTCTAGGTGAAGACGATCATCCTCTTCCCACTTAGGAAGCATTAAAAAAAGATAGATCACGTCCGCGGCCGGAGTAGTCTCTAAAGTCGCTTCCGTTATAACACCGAGCTGCCCTTCAGTTCCTATCATTAAATCCGTTTCAGATTCCATTCTTGGAAAAGGAGCATTCTTATATTCTGAATAGGTATTAAAGCTTTCTCCATATTTTTTAAAAAGCTCCGAAGAATCACTTAAAAAAGGAAGCTCCACTAATTTCTTATCCCTAAAAAGATCGTATTCCTTCCCTTCATAATCTAAGAACTTGCAGCTTACGACCTGGTTTCTTAAAGTCCCAAAACCAAAGGCCCGCTCCCCAGTACAAGATGTGGCCAGTCCCGATAAAACTCCGGCCAGCTCCTCCGTAGGAGAAGTTCCAATTTCTCTTCCCTTAGATAAACAAAACTCCTTGGCATCCTTCCAAGTCACGGCTCCTCGAACCACCAGGTTCTTATCATCATCAAGACGCATCTCTGGTTTAATAACCGAGAGGTCCCCAACCACCACATCCTTATCACTTGCCCCCAGGGCCTTCTCTAAAATCTCATAGGGAACCACCGTAGAGGTCTTAGAAGTATGATAAAAAGTCGCCCCACCATCAGCTAGATGCTTAGAAACTTCGTCGGTTGAACTAAATGTCTTATTGATTAATGCCATTTGAAAAAGTCTATCATAAAGATTTGCAATTTTAACCAGTTAGCTGAAGCAGCATATTGACAATCCTGCGGAAAACCCTTAATTTCACAAAGTTCTAAGGATTCATTTTGGTCTTTGCTGCGTTGAATAATGCAATCAAACCCACGGATAAAATGATCTCCGAATTGAAAATGTGCAGCCGTAGCTCAGCTGGATAGAGCATCCGCCTTCTAAGCGGACGGTCCCTGGTTCGAATCCAGGCGGCTGTGCCATTTCACCATCCTTTTACTTTATTTTTCTTTTAGGTACCTGCACTCCCTGCTGGGGCACTTACTTATCGGGTTCCCTAGTTTGCTTGGACAAAAACCAATATAATAAACTGAGGTTAATATGAAAAATACTCTTCTCTACATTACAGTTTTTTGGCTAATCCCAACTTTGTGTTTGGCCACTATAATTGAGTCTAAACAAAAAAAAAGGTTTCGTAAGATCTGTAATGAATACCATCAATCTAGATATGTTTTCCATGGAAAAGTATTAAGCAAAAAAAAGGACAGCAAGAATGAAAAACTATGCATACTGAAATTTAAAATAGATAGAATCATAAAAGCACATGACTTTAAAATGCAGGATGTGATTAAAGTTATGAGTAAGGGATATTTCCCTTGCCGTGAATATAATAGTTACAAGCCTATTACTTTCATCCTAAAGAAAGTAGATGATAATCAAAACACCTTTAAGATAGTAAAGTTTGACTTTTCAAATCCAATTAATTATTTCGACAGCAATGAAGCATCTAAACTTATCAATGCTTGCGCACACAATGACCCCTTACAAGATAGAAAGTTTCTAAAATAAGTCTACTGTTTTAGTTTCCGCGAACCCAGTTTTGCATTTCTGATTTTGATAGAGGACCTACAGCGCCCACAATTCTTTTTTAATTTATCTTTCTTTTGGACTTATTTTTAATCGATTTCAATTCCTTCTCAAGTTCGGTCACGCAATAAGAGAGATCATTTATAACAATTTTTCTGTAGTCATTATTTGATCGATTAAATTCTAGGATTTTATCATTGCAGTAATCTATAGTTTTACCAACAGACGTAAGTTTCTTATCGAATATGTACACACCCTGCAGTTCGATTTCTAAAATTCTTGCTTCTCGCTCTAGACTATATAGCTTTGAGTCCAATGAATTTAGCTTTTTTCTTAGACTTTGCGATTTTCCCCTCGCAAAAACGTCAAGGTTCATCATATTAAACAACAAAAAAGTAATAATAATAAAATTCTTCATAAAAAACTCCTCATTAGATGAGAGTACTTAAGCTCTTCTAATAAATAACTTAAGAGATAAATGGTACACCATTCAATTTTCTCTTGATTTTCTCAATTAGTAATTTGAATTCAATTTTTGCTTCTTTAAAAGTATCAACGACACTTTCTTTAGACCTTGAAAATAGCTTTTCTACCTTACGACTAATTGCTGTATTCAGGTTTTTATTTTCTGAAGTACTAGATTCGTCAATAAAATCTTCAAGATCATACTTAGCCTTTCTAACTCCATCCTCAAGTTTTTCCATATCTTTTTTTATCGTAAGTTGGATTTCCTTGAAGCTTTTTTCCGGCTTCATAATTACCTTTGCATCCAATTGTTCGGCAGTTGAAATTAAAACTAATAAAAATAAGCATAGAATAAATAACGTCTTCATAAATTCTCCTTAGCTTAAGTTTGTTTCTAACATTAATTCAAAATAACTCATCTCAAGTGATTCAACTTTTTCCTCTAATTCGTGTAGATAAAAAATGTAGTCTGCGATGATAACTTCTTTAAAATTGTGATTTGAAACAGATAAGTTAATTAACTTTTCGTTTAGAATGTTTAAAAGGTCATCAACTTCACCAAAGGTCATTTCAACCTTAGGAGGTTTTGAAATCGAGTTAGCATTAAAAGATTCTTCAATATTATCCACTCGTAATTCAATACTAACGAGATCTCTTTTCAGTTGATTTTCCAAACTTTTATTTTGATAAACCCCATCAAAGGCAATTGCTTCCACGGGCAATAGACTTATTATTAAAAAAAATAAACAAACTCTCGAATAAGCAAACATAAAAACCTCACCTCGTTTAAATTTCACCGCTTATCCAAACGGTCCTTTAATATTTTGTGACATACCGTAATGCGCCACTGCAGGGCACAAGAAGACTTTGTCTTCTAAGTGCTAGTTTTTAAATTGCAGATTGGATGCCAAAAAATAATTTGAATACTTTCATGTAGTTATATAGCGAAGATATTAAAATTGGGGCATAATTCCACAAGCGATATGTCCCAAAAGGGGACATCAAAAACGGAGTCTCTTTATGACTAATACTCAGAAAGTGATGATTATTGATGATGACATTAGCTCCTCAGTTGCCATTGAAGCAGTCTGTGAAGAGATGAATCATGACTTTAAGACATTCCAGAATCCAAAAGAAGCCTTAAAGAATATATTGGAATCAAAAAATCAGTACAGTGTTATTATCTGTGACTACCAAATGCCTAACCTGACTGGCCTAGAGTTTTTAGAAAATCTTAATCAAGAAAATATACAAATCCCTTTCATTTTAGTTACAGCGCATGGGAGTACCGAAATTGCCGTAAACTGTTTAGAGACTGGTGCATACGACTATGTTACTAAACCAATTAACTACAAAGAACTTTCGATTCTAATAACAAGAGCAATCAAATTAAAAAAGATTAGAGAAGATTATTCCAACCTAGAGAGCAAAGTTAAAAGCCTTGAGTCATCACAGTTGAACTTTATTGGGAAAAATAAAAAAATCTCAGAGATTTTTAATATCGTAAAAAAAGTTTCCAAAACAAGTGCCAGTGTTTTAATTTCAGGTGAAACAGGAACTGGAAAAGAATTAATAGCAAAGGCGTTACATAACTCTAGTGACCGTAAGCAAAATAATTTAGTTACTATCAATTGCGCATCTATTCCGGAAAATCTTTTAGAATCTGAATTATTCGGACATAAGAAAGGCTCGTTCACCGGTGCTGATACCGACAGAGATGGGCTCTTTATTGAAGCAAATAAAGGTACTATTTTCTTAGATGAGATTGGAGATATGCCGATTGAGTTGCAGTCAAAACTACTTAGAGTTCTTCAGGAAGGGAAAATCAGAAGAGTTGGGGAGTCAAAAGAACAAGAAATTGATGTTAGAGTAATCGCAGCAACACATAAAAATTTAATTGATTTAATTAAAGATAATCTCTTTCGAGAAGATCTCTTTTTCAGGTTAAATGTCGTGAACATTACAATTCCATCTTTAAAGCAACGCTTAGATGACATTCCCCTACTTGCTAATCATTTTCTCAAAAAATATAGACACCAGCACAAATCTCCAGCAAAATCATTTTCGAAAGAAGCTATTCAAACCCTTATGGAGTATGAGTGGCCAGGTAACGTTAGAGAGCTCGAAAATGCAATTGAAAGAGCCTGCATAATGACAACCAACGCTGTAATTACAGAAGACTCTATAGTATTAGCCTCAGCCTCCGGTGCAAATAAAGGCTTCAAATCTCAAATTTTTAGCGAACTTCATAGCCTAAATGATTTAGAAAAAAGTTATATCGCCTATGTGCTAAACTATTGCGATGGCGTAAAAGAACGTGCCGCTGAAATTCTTGGTATAAACAGGAAAACCCTCTACCGCAAAATCAAAGAGTTTAATCTTTAAGGAGAAATAAGAAAATAATGAAGTGTTTATTATTCTTCTATTTTTTATTTTGTTCTACGAGTCTCTTCGCGAGACCTGAGATAAATAGTAACTTAATTTTAAGTTTACTAATTCAAAGTGAAGAAAAAATTGAGCTCCAATGGTCAAGTAAAGTTATAGTTGACGAAGATGAGGGACAAGGCTTAAAAACTTTTGCCTTGGTTTCAGTTCCGAGGAACTACAATATTATAGGTGGTCAAAAACTTCAGAATAAAAAATTCAATTATAAATTGAGTCTCAAGTCCAAGTTAAATGAATTTAAGATCGAGATAATAGGAGCTAAACAAAAAATAATAACTATAGCAAAACTTTTTGTGGATATCTCCCCGTTAGAATCGAGAGTGTTCTTGGAGCCTAGTTGCCATGGATATTTTGACATTACTATCTTAAAAGATGACACAGAAAACCAGTTAATGGTCCTAAGTAGCTGTAAGAAAATCAATAGCAAAAAGATTTCATTCAAGCTTTTAGACTTATTAGACCAAACAAAACAAGTTACCCCTAATATAATTCATGAAAAGGGTAAATTTGTATCAAAGGATAAACATATCGTTCTTGGACTTAAGCCTAAAACTTCTCCTTCAACCAACTCTCCTTCAAAGTTAAATTTAAGGTTCTTAAGTTCATTAAGCTTTTTTGATACTCAAAGAAGAGATTTTCTAAGCCTAGGCCTAGGTTTTGAGCAGGATCATTTTTTTAAAGAATCATATTTAACCTCTGGTCTTAATCTTGATTTTTTGACTCTAAATGGAAAGGTGCTTAAAAACTCGTTGATCGCTCATGTGCTTTCAGAGTTCCATCTTAAGGGAATTGCAAACAGTCTCATTGAACCTTTTATAGGAATAAATGCTAAATATCTAGAATCTATAAATAGTCATTCTCACGGTTATGTAGATATCCCACTAGGTCTTAATTTCATGCCTCTCCCTGAATTAACGATAAAACCAAGCTTCTCTTTTATTTCCAATAAATCGAGTTTCAGTTCTCTCGAGTTAAGAAGTCGATTAAAGCTAAATAGAAAGGTCTTTGAATTTGGCGTAGCAAGAACTAAATATTTATCAGATCATAAGCGAGTAAATTACTTTCGCTGGAGGGGAAGTTTTGGACTTACCTTTTAAAGCGAAACGTTTTTACGAACTCTTCAAGAGAGGAAATTTTACTATCCGCTATATAGTCGGACTTTCTATTATCGCTTTTTTATCAATAGCATTACATTCAATCGTTCAATACAATTTATACTTCCAAAGAAAAGGAATTGACACTCTTCAAAAAGCAAGAGAGCACAATCAAATGGCGCTTGTATTAAGAAAGGAACTCTTTTTATTACAATCAATATCATCTGAAGAAAAAGTAAAATCTTCTTTAAAAGAATTTAATAAGAAGTTCAATCAATTTTCGAAGGAAGCTGTTGAGTTATGGGTCGCAGAAGAAAGTGATAGCATTAAAAAGGCCTTCAAATCAGAAAAAGACCATGAACATTGGGGGATAACTGAAATCTTTTACTATGTTACTGAAAGTGTTAAAGAACTAAATCAGCTATCGACAAATGATCCAAGCCAAAGAACAGAATTGATTCTAAAGTCTGCAGATTCCTTAAAAAAGTATCGAGAGCTATCAGATATTGAACTTGATGTTTATGATAAAGAGTATAGCTCCAATCTTGAAAGATTTCGATATTACGAAATCTTTATTCTAATCATCACACTATTAACCCTTATTTTGGAGGCTCTATTTATTTTTAGACCGGCAATGAAAAAACTGGAAGAAGCTCAAAGAGCAAGATCAGACTTCTTTAGCCGAATAGGACATGAGATTAGAAACCCAATGAACTCTATCTTAGGGATGACGACTCTTCTTGAACGACAGTATCAAACAAGAACCCAGAAAACTTACTTGTTTCGTTTAAAAAAGTCTGCTGAAGGACTGCTGTCTTTTTTGAACAATGTCATTGAACATTCAGGCTTAGAGCATGGGAAAACGACTGTAAGCTCTGATAAAGTAATCGTTAAAGAGCTTATAGAAGAAATTGCTTCTTTATTCTATTTTGATGCAGGAAAAAAAGGTCTCGAATTTTATGTCTCAATTACTGAAGACTTTCCTGAAGAGGTAGAAACTGACTATGTTAAGCTTAAATATATTATAATAAACTTATTAGGTAATGCGATTAAGTTCACTTCAGATGGTCATATAAAATTAAGTCTCTCGTTTTCTCCCGAGAAGAAGATATTAAATATTACGATAAGCGACACTGGGATAGGTATAGAAAAAGAAAAGATTGATTCAATTTTTGAAAGTTTTATACAGGCGGATAGTTCTGTAAAAAGAAAATTCGGAGGAACAGGTCTAGGACTTTCTATTGTAAGAGAATATGTGGACCTCCTTCGTGGCTCAATACGACTTGAAAGTGAAAAGAATGTAGGAAGCTCTTTCTTCGTAGATATTCCGATTGTCGATTATAAAAACTTATGTGAATACAGTTTACCAGACTTCAATGATATATATGTTCAAGAATCAAAAGAACTTAAAAACTGGATTAGGGAAAACCTTCCTAAAAACAAAGAGTTCTTCACGTTTTCTAAATTAGAAGATTTAAAGGATAAAGAATTAAAGGAATTCGACGCTATTTTTTTACAATCAAGAATAAAAACGCCTGAGATTCTGTCTATAAAAAAGGCAAATATATTTTTAATGAATATTTCACTAAACCAAAAAGGTGAACTTCCTAGTAATCTACACAGCGTCTACCCTGGTATAACCTGGAATATTCATAGTGACCAGAAGATCTCAAAGCATTCCTTTTCTAAATCAGATCATTTAGATAACACTCCTATTTTAATTTGTGATGATATTGAGGACAATAGGTACATATTGAAAGCTCACCTTGAGCAGCATTTTTCAAACCTATCCTTTGCTAAAGATGGGAAGGAATGTTTAGAGCTATTAAAAGATAGATCTTTTAAGGCTGTCTTCTTGGATATTCAGATGCCAGAAATTGACGGCTTCAGTGTCATTTCAAATGCGAATACTAAAGATATAAATTTTATAGCATTTACTGCCCATAACTCAGCATTTGAAAGAGAAAAAATGCTAAGAGCTGGATTTAGAGAAATTCTGGAAAAGCCAATCAACGAAAATCAGTTAAACGAGGTTTTAAAAAAGCTTCTTCCTAGAATACAAAAAGCCTCATCAACCCCAACAAGTTTTGAAGAAAAAATAAGATTAAGACTCTTAAAGAAGAAACCTCAGTTTATTGAGGATAAGCTTAAACAAATCAACGACTTTGAAAATGGAGAGCTTGAGGCAAAAACTTTTGGGCACCAGTTAAAAGGAAGTGCGTCCAACTATGGCCTGGATATCTTAAGTAGGCTTGGTAAAAAAATAGAAGAGTCAAATGATCCAGAAGTAATAAAAGAGTTAATCTTTGAAGTTAAAGAGATCCTAGTCAAAGAAAAAGCTACTACCTAAGTCCCAAGAAGGGACAATTCAAATGTCCCAAAATTACCCAGAATAGATATAAGCCAACCCTAAGCACTTAAAATCACTAGGATTTCAAAATGGCATATTCCCTGCAATACACAAATATGCAAGGAAGCGTAGTTTCCCAAAACTGAACGGAGGTTTATATGGAAGCACAAACAATAAAAGAACAATCTAACTACACTCCAGAGATTGGAGAACTTTTAAATGAAGAGATCTTTGAAAAGTATTCACCCACACGGAATATTTTTTCTGACACTGATTTAAGAGCCTTTTTTCTAACCGATAAAGCGAAAAAAGTTTTAGTTGTTGAAGATGATCTCTCTCAGATTCACCTTCTAGAAGAACTACTTTTAGAAATTAACCCTGAAATTCAAATCGATTGGGAAATGAATGCTAATAAGGCCATTAATCGGATCGCAACAGAAAGTCTAAAAGATGAAGGCTATGATGTTGTGCTTAGTGATATCGACCTAGGCTCAAATTCATCAGGTATGGATTTGTTCCAATATTGTATTGAGAATCAACCTTTTATTGAGCCTATTTTAATTTCTGCTCATTCAAGAAAAAAATTAAGGAAAAAGCATTTTTTAAGCACCGAGCCCATGGAGTATATTCAAAAACCTATAAATTTTGAATCTTTCTATAAAAAGTTGGCTCCTTTACTTGGAACAGTTTAACAAAGGAGTCTGTATGTACGCATTCAAAAAAAATGATAGCTCTGAAATATATAATCTCCTTGAGGTTCGCGGATTAGAAATCATACTCGCAGACCTTGAGGCTGAAGCAAAAGTAATTCAGTTAGAATTTGAACTCGGAGAAGTTGAAGCAAGTCTTCAAAAACAAATTCTTGAAGTGAACGAATTAATAGAAGATATTTACGCAAAGTTTATTGAATATAGAAAAGCAGAGGACTTAACCAAACTGATCGTTTTGTCTGATATCGAGATTTGTGTAAACGAGTTAAAAAATCAAATTTCTAAAATCAGGGAGAAATCAGTTAACGACTACAATATTTTATATTGTTAGGAGGACAAAATGCCTGCAGTAAATAGAGCAACTATTATTTTATTTCTTGGTATTTGTTGGGGAACAATCTTTAATGCAGCAATAAACCAAGTAGAAAGAGAGTTAGATGCTAAAAGTCTTAAACTAGCGGAAAAAGAAGTTAATGAATTAAAGATAGTAGCAAAGATAAATCAATCTAATAAACGCAAAAAAATAAGGAGTTCAATATGAAATTTATATCTGCAAGGCTTAAATACATGAAACGACATTACGAAAAATATTTAAGAGATGTAATTAAGCAAGCTCAAATTATAGATATTGATGTCGAAAAATTCAAAAATGGATATCAGGCAAAAGTACAACTAACCTCAAGAGGACGTGTATTTTGTGCCACAAAAACGTCAGAAACAATTAACGACTCAATTAAAAAAGCTAGCCTAGCAATAGTTAGACAAGCAAACAAAGCCTATAGAAAAAATAGTTCTAAGCATAATCGTAAGGAAGAACTTTACTCACTAGAAGCCCAGAACTATTTTCTTTCAGCTGCTTAAACGAAAAAAAGGAGATTAATATGAAAATGAGAATTTCTTTAATTATAGTTGCATTTTTTATTGCATCCTGCTCTTCCAAAGAAAGATCTGAGTTGGCTGACAAGATGTCTTCGATGAATTCTCCAAGCTCTAAGATTCATGACTCTTCAGTCCACAAAGATTTTCCAAAACAAATCGGTGCAATCAACTTTGAATTTGATTCGACTGATATTCAAGAACATAGCAAGTACTTATTAGATAAAGTGGTAGAAGAAGTTAAGAAGTCACCGGTAGAAGTTTTAGTTTATATCCAAGGCCATACTGATAGGCTTGGACCAAAAGATTATAATAAGTTACTCGGCTTAGAACGGGCCATATCCGTAAAAGCAGAACTTAAGAAGAAGGGTATTCCTGAAAAAAGAATTAGAACGGTAAGCCTTGGGGAAAACCGACCACTGATCCTTACAAATAACTGGAAGGATCGGGAATACAACAGAAGGGTCACCATTGAGCTAGTCCCCCTCAATCCACGTAGCACGTTTCAAAAAGTGTCCCAGAAATAGTGATTAAGTCGGTGAGCCTTAGGGTTCACCGACTTGCTTTCTCAAAAGCTTAGTTTCCGCGAACCCAGTTTTGCATTTCTGATTTTGATAGAGGACCTACAGCGCCGCCAAGGACGTTGATGCGCCAGCGGCGTTTTGTTTTATTGGACATAGAAAGGCGCAGGTCGGCTTTTGGGTTATTGCAGGGGACGACTTCTTTTTTGTTTAAGTCGAGGCAAATTTTGATAAGGCGTTTGGCCGTTGAAAAGGTTGGTAGCTCCCAAGTTTCTTCTGGGCCAAATTCAGTTTGTGTTTCTGACTGGTTAAAAAGCGAAAGCGTAATTTTTGATTCTATATGCTCGCCCACCTGCTCTTCAGAAATTTCTTTGATATTTATTTTTGAATACGTATTGGCCTCTTGGCCTTTAACAATCCACCAGTTTTTACTTATGGCCTCAAAGAAACTTGTGGATCGGTTTTGGGTAAACCAATCATTTTCAAAGATGGCTCTGGTTTGCCCTTCTGGAATGGAAAAAGCGGCTTTTCTATAATTAAAGTTTTGATTAAAGAATCTTATTCCTCTTTGCCCAAAAGATTCTTCAGCTATTCGCTGAAAGTTAATCTTATCTCCAGAGAAGAAACCTCCATAAACATAGAGATTGGCCGCTCTAACGGAGCCAAGTCCGTTCTTACCAGAATTAAGTTTGATATCCGTACCATTAAAAGCAATATCCCAGTCAGCGTTATTCTTAGCCTCTTTTTTAGTAAGCTTTGAAACCGACTTAGTATTCAAATCGATATAGCTATAGACATTTGTTTCCGGGTTCTTAATACATTCTTTATAAGCTGGGTTGGTGTAGACATTCCCGCAGCCTTCGGCCTTAAAGTCTAAGAGATAGCTTTCCTCACCTTCGGGCTGAACTCTAATGGTAAAATTCCCTGGACGAGAGATTTCATCGTAGTAATCAACGACCTGAAATTTAAAATACTGGCTATCAATTCTTAGGACATAGACTCTAAAATTAGGCCAAATAATATGGTTTCCTTCATCGTAGGCGTACCAAGAGTTTTCTAAGAAGAAGTTAATAGATTGATCTTTTACATAAGGCGATAATGCGATTCTAAAACTATCGATTGTAGGTCTTGAATCTATTACTGGCGTTTCCTCAATCTTCTTACAAGAAAAGATTGAAAGAGTGATCAGAAGAATAAGGATTTTATTTAGGATATTCACTTTAAAGCACCGTCATCCTAAATCCCATAAAGAGATTTCGTCCAAGGGCCGGTCTATTATCAACTTTTGGGTTAACAAGGTCCGGTGTTGGGTCTTTTGTAACGTCGAGAATATTATTAATGCTAAAAAAGGTCCCAAGCTCACGATTAAACTGATAGCTAAACTTTAAGTCTGTGGTCATATAGGCGGG
>CEUZ01292244.1_pt1 | contig 136185 bp, 132 predicted proteins | sample 361511 | NCBI WGS metagenome assembly CEUZ01 (sample SAMEA2622822, study PRJEB7988) | marine metagenome | biome: marine biome (ENVO:00000447); feature: surface water layer (ENVO:00002042); material: "saline water (ENVO:00002010), including plankton (ENVO:xxxxxxxx)" | depth 5 m
AGTTTAAAAAAAGTATGTGTTTAACATACAACCTTTCTCGTCTTGGTATCTACGGCTTAAAAAATAAGCCGAGAAACTTTGTTCATTTATTAAAATGTTAAAGATCTACTAAAAATATTTAAGTTTTTAGTGACTTGTGTTCGCTTCCGAATTAGTCGTGAGGGGGAATATAGTTGTTCCACAAAGCAAGGTCAACTATTTTTTGTAAGATAAAGTTATATTTTTTTCTATACAAATTAAAAAATTATGCTCTCCGCGTCATCAATAAAAAAGGAGTATACTTAAAACTATGCAGAACTGGGATATTCAGCTTTCAACCATATTAAACGACACTTTAAAACCGATGAAGTTCGCTTTGTTTTATAATGACAATAGCACAGACGACTATCAGCTTATTTTTAGTAATATGGAAAAATATGAGGGAAGTGAGTATTGGGATCCCTATTCAATCCCTTCATTAATAAGAGTTCTAACCTTAAAAAATCAAATCGTTTCTGAAACATGTTTAGAGGGGTTTTATAAAGAGCCAACAACAGAGGTTTGTTTTGTTCTTGAGTGGAGCCCTAAGGCCAGAAAAATTATGGTTTTTAATACTGAAAGAGCCAAGGTCTTTGAGCAAGAAGAATTCATAAACGCCATCAATAGCGAACAAGAGAATTTAAAGAAACTCTACAATAGGATTCTTCATTTATGAGTACCAATACAAGGATCTTTCCCCGTTACGAAACAGAAAATATGAAGATTCAGTTTATTGTCCCTTCTATTGAGGATAAAGAATTAAAAGTAGAAAATGTAAGCCTAGGAGGAATAAAGGTTTCTTCTCCTAAACCGATAAAATTCTCATCAAATTTTGAAACACTTTTAAAGCTTGGAAGCCAAGAGTTTAACCTTATGGCCTATACCGTATGGAAGTTAAATAAAGCGGGAGGCGAAGAAGAGAAATATAGCTACGGCTTTAGACTGGTCTTTTCAGAAGAAGACAACTACAGAAGATGGCTAACTTTTATGAAAGCTCTTCATCAACATCAAAAAAATCAAAAGAAAAAATAAGCCTAGAATTTATCTGAATGTTCTTTACGAATTTTAGCCACTTTAAGGGCCATGGGATCGCACCCAGTGTAATTCTCTGTATTCACAAAAGCGGAACCACTACTTCGATTACAGTAATGGCGAACTTCGCATTTAACACATTCTTTAAAATCACTCTGGGAGAGGTTTCTAATCTTTTTAAACTCTAAAGAATTATTCCAAATTTCTTCAAAGCTAGAATCTCTTAAATTACCAGACTTAATTGGGGCGCCAATACAAGGGAAAACCTCTCCATCAAGACCAATGCCCACGACATTTCTAGCACAAGAACATTGGAAAGCTTCTTCAGAGTTATCGTGCCAAAACAATTCTTTATAAGGTCCATTTAAAAGGAGGTCATATTGCTCTTTAGTAATTCCTAGCTCTTGTGAGTCTTCTGTTCCATCGTATCTAGAAGTGATTTCATCCGAGAATTGATAGGGAACACCGAGGCTCTCTGCCATTTTTATCATATTCCCAATATCGAGACAGTTACCACTATGGAGGATAAGATTTAACTGCACTTCCATATCTTCTGCGATGGCATTTCGAATTCCAGAAAGAACTGAAGCAAAACTTCCAACATCTCCGGCAAAGTCAGTATAAGTTTTTTCATCAGCTCCATAGACCGAAATATCAAGGGCACGGCAGCCCGAAGCGACCAGTTTCTTACAAACCTCTGGAGTAAGTAAATGACCATTGGTCTTTAGACGAGACATGGACTTATTTTCTTGAACTCTAGAAATTAAATCGTAGAGATGAGGATAAAGAAGAGCCTCTCCCCCAGTAAAAGAGATGTAGAGTGCTCCGGCCTTACACACTTGATCAATCGTAGTTAAAAACTCTTCTTTGCTAAGCGGCTCCCCTTTTAAAGAAGCCGGCATTGGTTTAGATCGATCAAAATTATAACAATGGACACATTTATAGTTACAACCAAGAGTCGTCTCAATTGTGACAAAAAGCGGGATGCAGGACTTATAAGCCGCCTCTATTGTTTGATTTAAGATTGAGGAATTCTCTCTTTTAAAGTCACGAACCATGGAGAACTCCTAAGTCAATTAATTGCTCTACCAAAACGAGTAGATCGCTTTTTGCAACTTCTTCGTCTACCGAGAATTCTAAGCAGACCCTATCTAAAATAAGACTAAGGCTATTCTTTCCATCGAATAAAACCCAGATAAAGGAGCTCACAGAGTTTAAGCGATGAACCATTTTCTTTGATCCAAGATCCATTAGGATCACCTGGCCCTCAACTTCTTTCCATGCAACATCTGCTCTTTGTGTTAGAATTCTACTTAGACTCATTAAATTATTCTAATTGTGGATGAAACGAATGACAAAGGAATCTCTGTACCAGGGACGAATCTTTAAAGATTACCTACTTAATCAGGAATACTTAGATTCAGAGGAAGGTCAACGTACCCTAAACGAGCATATGCTCCTGGGCTGGCTTGCCAATAAACAAGAGATTCAAGATAGCACCTTACAACCAATTGCTAAAAAAGAGTTTAAAAGACAATGGCATTTGAATCAAACTTATCAAGAAATACTTGTGGAGTTAGCTCCTAAGTTTGTAGAGGCTAATATTCGCCCCGTTTTACTCAAAGGAATAACCTTTTTAGATAAAATGTATAAAGATCTAGGTGACCGGTCCATGTCGGACATCGATATGTTCGTAAATCCAAATGAGCTCAACACCTGTGTCCTTCTTTTAGAATCGGCAGGCTTCACTAAATCTTCTTCTCAAAAATGGAGGGCCAACTCCCACAAGCTTGAACTTATTAGGACATCTGAGGGGATTGAGACTGTTATTGAGCTTCATACAAAACTTTTTTATCATGTTGAAGAACCTAAGTGGAATTTTAAATGTTTTTCCATTGAACCATATTTGAAGTTGGAAAGTGAAGATGAGTTTCTTTATCTTTGCACCCATGTAGGTTTTCAACATAGTTTTATGAAACTTTTCTGGCTACTTGATTTGCATTTTATATTAAGCGGCTTAACGAACATCGATGAAAAGAAAGTTATAAACCTGGCCAAGGCTCATAAAGTGTATAGCTCATTTAGTATGACTCTTTATATTTTAAAAACATATTTTGGAACAGAACTAAATACTGAATTTAATCAAGTTCAAGAAAAACTCTCTGGCCTTAAAAAATCGCTCCTCTCAGTTTCTTATTTGATGAATCCAAAGAGTAGTATGCTTCAATACTTATCTATCAAGCATTTATGCAAAGATAGTTTTAGTGAGGCAATAAATTATAATCTGGGCTGGATTAAAGATCGTTTTTCTTCTTAATTAAAAAAATTGAAAAAAGGTACATCAAAACCCGAGAAGTAAGTCTAGCTAACTTACCACTGACGGCCAATGATCGAGAAAGCACAATATACCAGGATAGGAAAAATGATTTGGTAAAATAATACTTATTCAATTTTCTCTTGAATCCAATCACAACGGCAAAAATATTTTCTTTAGGAATTTCTTCAAAAGAGCAAGACCAATCACCTTTAGTTACAAAAGGTCGATCGCTTATAAGCCTATGAACAATAAACTCTCCATTGTCAGGGTCCTTAAAAAGTAAGATATCTCCAATCTCAAAATCTCCATCTTGCTCAATAGCAATCAACTCATCCCCTTCTGTAAGTAAGGGGGTCATGCTGATTCCTTTAAATGGAATATTTGCTAATTCTTTAGACACAAAAGATCTTTTTTCTCAAAGGTACTTAAAATTTCAATGAGATCCGACCTAGCCTCAGTTTTACTAACTTCAAATTCATTAGTCATTTCCTCAAGAAGATCGATGAACTTAATTCTAGTTTGTAGCTTACTCCAAATAAAAGAACCCGTTGAGTTTAATTCGTGAGTGACTGGAGGATTAATATTCGTTTGAAGGACAATAATCTTTCCCCCAAGTTCTTTCCAAGTACATAACGGATTAGCTTGTATTTCCGATGTTTCAGATAACATTATTCCAACACTCCTTTGATTTGGTGAAATTGAGTTTATAAAAAGGGCAGCTACTTACGACCTTTGTGGCTAAATCAAGTAGCTCTTCTCTTTCCTTTGCGTCTAAATATTCCCAAAAAATATTTGCGAGTGAGGCCATAAATTTTGAAACCGCTGCTGCAACTTCTAAGTCTTCTTTTGAATCAATATGGGATTGATTTAACCAATAAAACCCTGAGACAGGAAACTCTTTAGAAAAGTCAGTGCTATCAAAGCTAAGTCCACCAAGACCACCGGCCCTGGCATACACTTCGCCATTTTCATAGCGCATGATATTCATATCATCACCCAAGACCATTCGATCTTCTGCCATAGTCGCAATAGTTGATTTTCCGGCCCCTGAATGTCCAAGGAAAAACTGAGCTTTATTATTCGTTACCACGCATGAGCTATGCAAAAGAAAGTAACCCTTTGATAAAAGTCTTCTTGGTAAAAGCCATCTTAAACAATTAAAGATCCCATCGCTCTGTACTTCATCTAGGCTAACAAGAGCCTTTGCTACATTATCAATGCCCACGAAATCACGCTGAATGGCCGTCTCTCCAAGCTCAGTCTTTTTAATTAAGCAATCGGGATTCTCTTCTAAATCCCAATCTTCTCCCCAATTATTGGTTAAATAAATATCTAAGAAAGACTCTCCTTCTAGTGGTGTATCTAGTTTCCAGGTTTGAGGTAAGTTACTTGTGATCTGTAAAACAAAGTTTTTGTCTCCATGAAATCTTAAACAAAAACCATGAAAGCGGTAGCTCACCACCAAATCTGAGCAAGTTTTTTTCACAAAATCTAATTCTAATTTTTTTAAAAGATTTAACTTATTTTCAAGTAATCCCGAGTTTTGAAAATTCGGACTTAATTCCATGATTTATGATGTTAATTTTTTTGAGTTACAAAAATTTGGGCCGCCGGTACTTGCCTTTCTACCGCCTGAGGCTGAGCCATTGCAAAGAGCTCCAAAGGTTAACAGCTCTTCAGATTCCACCTCTGGCTTTTCATAAGGTCTCTTTTTAACCGTTGGCTTTTTTAAGTCTTCTTCTTTGTCCTTAGACATAATCTCTCCACTTTTGATAACAACTCATTTGATTATAACTTAAAACTAAAAATATATTAAACCTATAAGTACCTAAAAATACAAGCTTTCTAGCTTAAATAAGTCACTCTCGGCCGATTCTTGGATAAATTGATAAGTTTTGTAACCGGCCTGGACTTCTTTATTCTTAAAGGAAGCATCCTCAATAAGGAGCCGAACTTTCTGATAAAGACCGTCATAATCATTATTAAAATGTAGAAGGCCTGTATTGTTTGTCATTAATTCCCCTGCTCCACCTAGGCCCGTTGAAATACAGGGGATACTTTGTGAAAAAGACTCTAGGATTACTCTTCCAAAAGGCTCTGCTCTATTTGATAAGTGAAGCATTAAATCAATCGAAGAGTAGATCTCCTGAGGACTTACAAGCCCTTTATGTTCTATCAAGCTCGATTTAAAAAGCTTTTTTAAGCGGTTTAATTGAGCTTCATAATCTGAATGCTCCCCTTTTGTATGATAGATATTTTTTCCAAAGACTAAGATTTTCTCTACTCCTAAATCTTTCAATTCTTTTTCATACAGGGACGCCCAGAGGTAGAGCTCATGGAGACCCTTCCAAGGTACGCTCATTCCCGCAAATCCCAAGACTTTAATTGAATCTTTGGGACTAATCTTGTTTTCATTAATGACTGGATTATAAATTCGAAGGGCCTTTATATCGGTAAAAATATCTTTAAAAGCACTTACTGTTGAATCTGAGTTTCCAATTAATACCAGATTAAACTTAGCAAAGTAACGATAGAGGAATTTTATCAATTTATTTAAACGCCCTACTTCAGGATAGTCTCTTAAATGCCAAAGAATTCGTCCTTCGTATCCAAATACAATTGCAGAGAGGAAAAGAGGAATGAAAACCTTATTTCCATTGCACCAAATATTTTTATATTTTAAAAAGCCTTCAACCTTATAAGTAAGAACTTGCTCTAGCATTCCGAGTAGAACATTAATTAGATTTACTTTTTTTGAGGATCGACTGGTTTTATATAAGTCTGAATTATACTTAAAACCTTTTGGCTGATCGAGCCCATTAGATTTTACGAATGACAAAGTTTCTTCTGACGCTTTTAATCCCTCTATCTTTGGAAAATAAATATCGAATTTTTCCGGCGAATTTAAGATGCCTAACTGAGTAATAAAGCTTCTCTCAGCCCCGCCAAGTTCAGTGGTATTTAAAAGACAGGCACAAGTTTTCATATGCCCTCCACCAGGATCGCCTTGAAAAGTTTTTTATACAGATTTAGTCCATGACTGTTTATACTGTGGCTATAGGCATTTTTAGACCATTCACTATATTCATTAAGGGCGTGATCATAAAACTTAAGGATTGAGCTATCTAAAAAATTCTCTAAGACAAAGCCGTTAAATCTATGATGAATATTTTCAGGTAAACCACCATAACATGAAACAATACTCGGTGTCTTAAAATGTCCGGCTTCAAGAGTGGTGAGGCCAAAGCCCTCGAAAAAACCCTTCTCGGAATGATCTAGGCTTAAGAGAAGATTAAAATGTGAATCCTGATAGACTTGTTGAAGCTCAGAATCTGATTTATTTAATAAGGGAATGACTTCTAATTTCTCGGTACTTTTAAAACGCGAACTCGTAATCGAAAGCTGCACCTTTCGATTTGTTAACCTGCCCAAGGACTTTGAAAAATTATAGATCCCATCAAAGTTTTTATGAGGAACATCTCTAGCAACTGAACAGAGTTTAATAACACCTTCAGAGTCAAACGTACTAGCTAAAGCTGAGTTTTCTATACCTTCAATTGAGCAGTTATAAACAAAGTCTCTTCCGTAATTTAACTGAAGGCCTTTTTCTTTTAATTTTTCCCTCGTAAAGTCTGATACAAAAAAGTTTGCCCTGGAATTTGAAAAGTAACTTAAGGTTTTTGCTTTTCCTAACTTTTTAATTAGTTTTTTTATTGGATTTGGCGAGGTGAATAAGATCTCAGATCCGTGACAAAAATTAATCGTTTTATCCAAAGGAAAATTAGTAAGAAAGCCTCCCATATAATGGATATGAAAAAAGAAGTCTGCTTGAATATTTTCCTTTGAAAGATTTAATAGGTCTTTTGGTGATTTCCAATTAAACACTTCGACTAAAAAACCGAGTTCCTCTAAGACTTTTACGACATTTTTGCTAAAAGTGGAAAGCCCTCCTAATTTAGGCGGATAATCTGGAGTCGTAAGGTAGACTTTATAGTTTTGCATCTATTGTATTATATAGAATGGAGGGTAATTGAGGCAAAGGAAAAGACTTAAGCAGCCTCTGAATCATCCTCTTCCTGCTCAGCTTTTTCGATTTCTTCTTTTAAAATAGTTAATTGAAAACTATCAATTTGCCCAGATTCGATAATAGTAACGTCTTTCTTTCTAAGAAAATTAATAATTGATCGAGGAGTAATCGTAATTGTATCTTCAGAGTTCCAGTATTTTTTTCCAATTAAAAAACAAATACCAGTTTGAGCAACAATCAAAGCAACAAGAGCTAAATAAGGATGAGTCAAGATTTGAAGATAAAGAGTCCCAGCCATTGTGATTAGATACCCAAGGGCCATAATCGTCCCCACTGATGAGGGAGTAAATCCATATTCTCGATTTAAAATATGATGAATATGGAGTTGGTCTCCTTTAAAAGGAGACTTCTTATTATAGACTCTTCTTAAGAAGCTAACACCTAGCTCTACCATAGGAAGTGTCAGAGGGATAATAGCAAGAACACCTGATCTAACGGGGCTAAAATTGTCAGCTCTTACGGCCTGCCATAAAAAGCTACTTAGAAGTAAAGTACTAAAACCAACCAAACTTCCACCAATCTCACCAAGATGAATTTTTGCAGGTTCTCTATTGAAGAAATAAAATGCGCCTAAGCAGGACATAAATAAGGCGGAGCAAATCACAATTTTAGGACTGTTATGATATGCTCCCAAGAACATAAAGGTTCCATAGGAAACCATTCCTAGTTTTAAAGTTAAGGTATCAAGTCCATCCAATAAGTTTGATCCATTGACAACTCCCAATCCCCAAAAACAAATTATGATGAATACAATCTGATTATGATGCATGGAAAGTAAATGTGAGCAAAGTGTGGCGTAAAGAACAACTGACGACACTTGTCCCATAAGCTTAACAATAGGCCTTAATTCAATTTTGTCATCAAGATAGCCATAAAGATTTATTAGAGCACCAGCGATTAAAAAATATTCGATCAAACGAATATCTTTTGCGTTAAAGACGTTAAAAAACTCAGGGAAAAATTTGCAGAAGAGTAAGCTAGCATAGATCCCTGCCCCAAGAGCAAGACCACCTAACTGAATAGCATTTGATTTAGACTTTCTTGCTGGCACATAAAAAAGCCTTTTTAAAAGCTGGTTTTGACTTCTTGATATAAGAAGTAAAACGCTAAAGAGCCCAGACGTCAGAACGAAGGAGCCTCCCATGGCCTTATATAAATTTGGATTCGAAAAAATATCTAAAATAAGGCCTCCATCGCCATACTTCTCATTACTTATCGGTCTTAAACTTAAGAAGTAAAACACTTGGGTATCGTTTCAAAAAATGAACATATTTTTCCTATTAAAGGTTAAAATAATAACAAGGAATTAGCCTTTCTGGAGTAAAACTATCGGGCATGAAATTATGTTTTTTTGTACATGAATGCTTAATGGAGGCTGGTCACACTAGGGCCATGGTTGAGCTTATTAGGCATCTTCCAAAAGGAGCAATTGAAGAGCTCCACTTGGTCTATTTCGAAGGGGCCTCTAGCTTAGAGTTATTTCCAGAGTTTCACGGTAAAATTATCCACCACAAAGTTCCTTTTAAAGCTATCTTTCCCTTTCTCTTTAAAGCGATCTTCTTTCAGGTTTGGTGTTTTATCTTAATTAACCTCGTTCTCCCTCCTGGAATTAAAAAAATAGGAATAGGAACGGCCTGCCTTGATATCGATTTTTGTAATGTACAGTTTGTTCAATCCCAGTGGGAGCCTTATTACTTTAAGGACAAAAGTTTCTTAAGTATTAAGACTATGTATAAGAAAATATTATTTTTCTATTTTAAGCTCTGTGAAAACTACCTCTTTAGAAAAGAAGGCTTGAAAATATTGGCCTTAAGCGACTTTGTGAATTCCTATTTAGTTAATAAATTTAATATTAGCTCTAAAAATATCAAAACCATATATAGCAGCGTTAATCTTAAACATTTCCCTTTGCCTAACCGGGAAAAAGTCATTGCTAAAGAAGAGCTCATTCAAGAGCATCAAGAGCTTTTAACACTTGATTTAGAGCTACCCGTATATTTGTTTGTTGGAGCCTATGAACGTAAAGGATTAGCAAAAGCTATAAGCCTACTTATGGAGAAACCCGGAGCGCAGTTCATTATTATTGGAAAGCCAGAAAAAGGAAATAGTTTCCAATTCGATGATTCATTAAAAATATTTAAAATAGCTTTTACCACTCATATTCAAAAATTTTATGAGTTAAGTGATGTTTTTATCTTTCCGACAATATATGAGCCTTATGGATTAGTTATTGCTGAAGCTGCCGCTATGGGAAATATCGTGTATGTTCCGAAAAATAATGTAGGAGCAAGTGAAATTCTTAAGGGACTAAAAAGCGTGAGGTTTTTAGAGGATATACAAGAGCTTCCTTTTTTAAAAGCTCCCCTTTCTAAAGACGAAAGGATCTTGAATGCCCAAGAAGTAAGACAAAGACTTGAGGATTACAGCTGGGAAAAAGCCTCGAAGAAATTTCTTAGCTTTACCTATTCTTCTTAACTTCTCTGTAAAGCAAAATACTAGAAAGTACCGTGGCGACGACTCCGATTAGGCCAGTATAATAAGCTCTGTCTTCTTGCCAATAATCTTTTTCAACAAAGACCATATCGCCGGGTCTTAAGGTTTTTAGAGCAGCTTCGTTATTTCCACCTTTTTCAAGGTCATAAAATTTATTATCAAAACCTCCTTTATCCCCTTTTCGCATCAATTTGACATTATCAATTCTGGCCTGAGGGTTTGGGCCGCCGGCATAACTAATCCCTTCTAAGAGAGAAGTTTCTACGGGAACAAAATGAAGACCTGGTCTTTGAAAGTAGCCCCAAAAATGAACAGGAATTAAAACCTTTCCTTTTATAGAAGGCGAGTAATAAACAGAACCCGCAGACTTTCCAATATTTTTAGTCTCAGACGGAAGAGCTAGTCGACTTAAATCATAATCAACATTGTCTGTTGGCTTTTTATTCTGAGCAAATACAGACCCGGAGCTAAGCAATAAAGAGAGGTTTAAAAGTAGAACTTTAAAGTGTTTCAATAGTGTTTTTTCAATCATTTTAATATGCTAGCACCACCATTTTCATGGTGGCAAGCAGGATTTACGCATTTTGTTGAAGCGTTATTTTCTTGGGATAGGCCTTATAAAAGCTGGTAAAGGCAATGGCCAAGTAAAGCCAATAAAACTGAAACTCTGGGGGAAATAGTATTCCAATGGCCCCCCACTGACCTAAGGTTGTTGCGGTCACCATTACGAAGCAATAGCAGACTATCCTATAGACCATAAAGTTCTTTCGTCTTAAGGCGGTTATCATCAAGGAAGCGAGAATAAACGGAGTCACTATAACTGTAGAGATGATGAAGAGACTTCCTAATCCCATCTCTGTGGCCACATGAGCGAAAAAATTATCCATGGTCCAATATAAATTTTGATCCACATCGACACTTTCTTTTCTTCTTTGACCATAAGCTTCAAGATAATTCGTGGCCATTCCAAGACCAAGGCCTAAGGGGTTTTCTAGTCTTCGACCGATTGCACCAAGACCAGCACTAAAAGAGGCCCTCCTACTGGCAGCTTTATCTAGGCTGTTTACGGCCTCATATCGAGCAACAACTTTTTCAACAGTCATATACTCACTCAGTCCCTTCGATTGACTTAATCCATAGGCCCCGAGGATGACAAAAGCTGCTATACCCACTGCAATACCTATAATTCTTTTAGCAACAAATCTGGTTCCTAGAATCGAGAAAAATAGACCAATAGAAATCACAAAGATTTCTTTAAAGAAGCTTGATCTCACCTGCGATATAAGAACGGCAAAAAGAGATAATACAGTAAAAGAAAAAATAAAAAGTTTTTTAGGAGTACTCAACTTCTGAGCTTCGTCCCCGCCGGGCTGAACTGACCAAAGAAAGATAAAAGCTGAAGATAAATAAAAATGAGAAGCATAGCCTCCAGGCTGGTCGGTCGTTCCCCAAGGCCTAAAGTGTTGAACGGAGGAGAAGTTTTTGTATTTTTCAAACAAAGTCGCATAATTATTGCTAATAGAGTACATAAACTCAGTCCCTTGGGTGGACTGAAAAATAGCCAATAAAGCCTCTAAAACTATGAAGAACATAAAAGTCTTCAAGAAGTCTTTAAAAAGCCTTGAGGTAGGGTCTAATTCAAAATTTAAAATCGTAAAAAAATAGAAGATTGGTAGAATATAAAACTTACCGGCCGCGAAGGAAGGTATAAAGCCCGCCCCTAGTGGATTAAAGAGACAAACAACAAACCATAAAAAATGGCCTAATAACATCCAAATAAAAAAGTTGGGTGTCCTATGAAAATTAATAATCCTACCTGTTTTAGCAAAACTTCTAAATACAAGGATAACAATTTGAAAATCACTTATTAGACGAAAAAAAGGATTATAGCCCCAGATCACTTTAATTTGTCCCGCCACGAGAGAATATAAAATCACAATAAAAAATGCCTGATCCCAGCGAAGGAAAATTACGGCTAAAAAAGAAACGATGGCTAAAACGGCACCTGAATAGAGAGTCATAGGAGAACCGAGAAAATTAAAGAGGAAATGTATGGTCATAAAAACCATAAAAGCACGGAGAAAATATATCTGCTCACCAAGTCTATGTGTGGTCTGCTCTACTACATTGTCCAATTTAAATCCATGAATGGGTTCTCTAATAGAATATCAGAGAACCTAAAAAAAATAAGAATTTTAACGAATAACCTAGTGAAAGTCGGGGGTATTTCCGATGATTTCTAAATCTTCGAAATTATTCTTAAGCTCGTATTCATCGTAAATTCGGCCATCGAAAATATATCTTAAGATGACGATGAATAATAAAAGAAAGCAAGAAAAGAATATTGAAACAAAAATCATCTTAGTTTTCGCAATCTTTTTATAACTAGATAATTCAGATTGATAGTTATCAAATACTAAGTCCGCAACAATCGTAGATTCAGCAAGCCTCAGTTGTACTAGTTTTTGCTCCAACAATTTAATTAACTCTAGATTTGGTTGATATTCTTTAATTTGAACCTCTAGCTCAGTGCTCTCTTTTGTAAGTTTTTCTAGCTCTGTTCTAACTTTTTCAAATTCAACACTTGTTTTAGAAAACTGATTTTTAATTACATTATAATTATGCTCACTTGTTGCCTTTGAGTTTTGCTTTCCTTTTGCAAAGCTCTCATCAACACCGTATTTTTCCACATCACCAAGTGAAGCCAATTTTCTTTCATTAGTTTTAAGCTCTTGCTTAAGCTTTTTAGTAATCTCACTTCCATTAATTTGGTTTTGATTCTCAAAAGAAAGTTCAATACTAGCGATATCTTCTCTTAGTTGCTTTACTCGCTCTCTTAGCTTTTTTGCTTCAGTAACTTTAAAGAGCTCAGAATTCGTTGATTTGTTTTTCTTCGCCAGAGTCTTTTTCGTTTGGCTAAGCTCAGTCTCAAGTCTATTTAGTCTAGATTTTTCACCGAAATAGTGCTGTCTAATCGAGTTAAGCCGGTTATTGGCCGTTTTAATCTTAACTTTAAACTGTGCTTGTTGATCTAGAAGACCTTTTATCATCTCTAGGTCCACTTCCTTTTTCTTTTTCTCTAAAAGCTCTTCAGAAATTTTAACTTGAGAAGTAACAAAATATCTAATTTGATTAAGCCTATCATTTTGTATGGCCTTAGAGACCACTTTTACTAGAGTATCTGTCGTATTATGATCGAGTGATCTTACTGTGAGGCTATAACGATCTATCACATCATTTGACATATTTACTGAATAAAACTGACCTACTAGCCTAGCCACTTTATCTCTTTCGCAGTCTTTATTACCGGAACAGGCCTTAAACATAGACTCAAATGTTTTTAGTTTTCGACTTCCAATAGAGTTGAAGTTTAGTTTTCTAAACTGATCTGACCTAATTAGCTCATCTGCAACTTTGTATTGAAAATCAACTGAATTCCCATAAGAGATAATTTCTGTCGGGTCCAAAGTAGAAGTTTTTTCACCTAGCATGGAAAAGATCATGCCGCTGGGTGAGTTACTAGCTTCATTTACATATTTAAAGCCAACCTTTCCACTATAAATTGTATTTTGCCCCATATAGGTATAGGAGGAATATGCAGCGGCTATAAGTGGAACTGAAATCGACAAAATCTTATATCGCTTCACCAGTTTCCACAAAAAAGGAAAGTTAATAATAGATGTCTCATTTAAGACAATATTTAGCTTTTTCATCCGAAAATCCTCCACCAAGGTTTCTTAAGTTTTTCCTCGGCTTCCTCTTCTTTAAGTTTTTGTTTTGTATCAAATAATAAACCTTTTAAATTAATTCCATACCCCATAAAGAAGTTTTGAACTTCTTTTACATCTTTTGAGTTGCTTAATGATTGAGCCACAATAATGGATAGGCTTTCAAACTTCATAATAACGGGGAAATACTTCTCTGAATCCTTCTTAATCTTATGCAATTCTGGGACATCCCAAAAAATCAGATCATAGTTATCAACTAAGTTATCAAATACTTCATCGTAACTAGCTGAAGACTCATCATTTGAGATTTCAAGCAGATTATCTAAATCAAAAAAATCAAAATGTCCGTAAAATTGAAAATAGTCGCAGGGCTCTTCTCCCTCACCAATTTCAAGTTTTGCCTTCTTCGAAATCGAAACAATATCCTTGAATGCACCTTCGTTTAAATTATCTGAAACAATAGCTATCTTTAAATCATCTTTATGATCAAAGAAACTAGCTAATCCTAAAATACTTGTTTGTTGACTTGTTTGATATCCTGTTGAGGAAACGGCAAAGGATTTGACCCCACATTTATAGTCCTCATAAAAGCTACTCCCAATCTTAAAGAGTTCATGATGGTTACTCACTTTATAGAAGTACTTATTGGATCTTTTTTTATCTTTACTAGTAGTTTCGGGGCTAGGTCCTGGCTGACCAACTTGAACAGCAATTAAAAGTTCCGGCTTTGGGAGCCCAACTTTAGCCTCAGGAACCTGACCTACAGACTCCTCCGGCTTCTCTACAGAAGAGAGCTGATTCTCTTTGAATTTCAGCTTCAATCCTGCCACTTATGCACCCTTCTTCTTATATTCAGTTCCATCTGGATTATATAAAAGCCCTTTAATCTCTACTTGGTATCTCTTGTAATACCCTACGAGTTCATGGACTTCTTTAATTTTAGTTTTATCTTTAGCAACGATTAGCGATACGCTATCGAGAGATCTAATGATTGGAAAATAAACTTCTTTTTGGTTATCAAGAACACTCACCTCAGGCATATCCCATAAGATCAGGTCATAGCTATCAACTAAAAAGTCTACAAAGTCCTCAAAATCGAAAGTTCTAATTTTTCTAGAAACCTTTCGAAGTTGTTCAAAATCCATTAGCTCAATGCCATTGGTAACACCTACGTCATAAGTAATATCTTCATCAAATACCTGACGAGATTCATTTTTCTCAATGCCCATATATTCATTGTAAAAAGAATGAGCGACACCTTCACTAACGATTAAGGTTTTGACGTCGGTGTGATAATTAAAGAAAGTTGAAACGCCGAAAACTGTTTTTTGCCTTATTAAATCTAAATCGTAGCTACTAAAAGCAAAGCTTTTTAGGCCCTCTTTAAAATCTTTTAAATACTGACTACCAGTTTTAAAAAGTTCAACATGATCTTTTGCTTTATAATAAAAGCCATTATGCTGCTTACCTCTTTTCTTTGAGAGGGTATGTTTTTCATATGAAAGTTTTTTAAGTTCTTTTTCTTCATCTGATGCTTCAAATTTACTAATCTGACCGTCTACTTCATTTTCGAGCTTCTCTTCTTCAGAAAACTTACTCTTAAATACAAATTTTTTGTCTGATTTTTCTTCAAATTCCTTATTGAAATTTAGGTGACTTTCAGGCTTCTCTTTTATTTCATCACGTTTTTCATTTTTTATTTCTGGACTGCTCTGAAGAAATTCTGAATTTAGCTCACGATCAAGCTCTTTAAAATCAATTTTGATTTCTCTAGGTCTGTGAGTTTCCTGCTCTTCAGAAATATAATCCACATCGCTTCTGCGAGTATAATTGAATTTTTTAAATTTTTGTTCTTCAACTTCGCTTGGTTTTTTCTTGTCGTAAAGAACCTCTACTCGATTGGCCTCTTCAACGCCGATTTTTTCAACAACTACTTTTCTAATATCAGTATTGTTTTTAATAAAATCATTCAAATCTGCTGGATCAACTTTTTTTATGTCCTTGTCCGTGTAGACTGTGACATTAGTGACTTCAGGCTGATTCTTTTCTTCTTCCGTAAGAGGTCTAACTTTAATTGGTGCCTCAGAAAATTCTGAATGCACATTGAAGCCCTCAAGAGGATCAGGTCCTCCATCTTGAACTTCTGTCTTCGCTCTTTTTTCAGGACGTTTGTACTGTTCTTCGTCCTCGATAATTACGAAGTTTTGTGAATCTTTTTTCTTGAGACTGTTTCCCATAAAATTTAATTAGTCCAAGTTTTGGACGTTATACCTCATCTTCTTTTCGACATTTTGAGGAAAAAAGTTAGCGCTCTGGTTAACTAATTTTAGCGGAAATAATTGCAATCCGAGTAAAGTTATCTACATAATAGGATAACTACTCGAATCGAAAGGAACTCTTAAGAAAAATTACCCCTGCTTTAAGAGGTAACCAGCTGATTCTAAAGCACCGATTATGGCCACTTCTGAGGCCTTTATAAGCTCTCCATCTAGAGTCTTATCTGGGTCCAAAAAGGTAGACCTAAGAGTAACGGATTTTCGGTCACTTGCGTGGGCATAAACATCAACTATTTTATGAGAAACAATTTCTTTTATTTTTAATTTCTTAAGAGGTTCTAAAAGTTTTGCAGCTTCTATTCCTGACTCTACGTCTAAAGTATAGTCAAAAGTTGCTTCAGGAAACTTTGGAAGTGGATGGTATTTTGTCTTATCCTTAATTGCTCTTCCCTCAAAACTGGAAAGGTCGAGTAAGGCCATTGATAGCTGTCCCTTAATTTTATTATTTTTTAATAAAAGAGGATGAATGCTAAAAATACTTCCATGGGGTTTACCCATAATTCTAATATTTTTAAATTCAAATGGGTGCAGCCCACTCCAGTCTTCATTGACGGCCAATGATTTAAATTTAGGGTGTTTATCAATAATCTCACCTGGAAGTGATAATGCCTGGCAAAGTCTTTCCATAGTGTTTAAAAGTTTTAAGAAAGGACTTTTATTTTTTGAATAGTACATCACGGCTAAAACAGAATGCTCTTTTTCAAAGTCTGGATAAACTCTTCCTAACTCAAAACACTTAAACTCCTCATAGTTCTTTGCATTTTTACTAGCAGCTTCAAGTAGAGTTGGAATTAAGCTATCTCTCATTCGATCATGATCTTTTGAAATTGAATTTAAGATTTTTAATGAGGAGTCGGCAGGCCAATCGGCCTTCTTAAGAAGCTTCTCCCCTACCAAAGGATAAGTCATTACCTCAAATGCTTCGGCATTCATGCTTAAAAAAGTTCTTATTTTCCTATGAAGTTTTTGAGCTTCACTTAGCCTTACGGGTTCAACCGAAAGTTTTGGTCCTTCTGGGGTAATATTATCGTAACCAATAACTCTTCCAATTTCTTCAATTAGGTCCGCGCCGCAGTCTATATCTTTCGTCGATCTATAGCTTGGAACTAAGACAGTAAGATCATCTCCATTTTCTGTAACTTTAAAGTCTAATCGAGATAGAATTGAAACAATCTTAGGCTGGTCTAAGGACTTTCCTAGAACCTTACTAATATGAGAGGCCTTAATATTTAACTGTAGGGGTTCAAAGGAATTTAAATCTTCCCCAGCGTACTCAGGCTTACCAATAACTTTTGCTTCAGGGCAAAGCTCTTTAACAAGCTCAAGAATTCTAAGTAGAGTTCTATATGTTAGCTGGCTGTCCAAAGTCTTTTCAAATCTTTGTGAAGAATCTGATCTAAGCCCCAATCGGGTCGACGTTCTTCTAACTAGGGCAGGCTTCCAATTTGCCACCTCAATAAATATATTCTCGGTCTTTTCAGTGACTCCTGAATTCAAGCCCCCCATTATCCCCGCCAAGACTAGAGTCTTCTTTCCATCAGCAATAACTGTATCTGTTGGGAGTAAATCTCTTTCTTGCTCATCTAACGTAACAAATTTTTCTTTTTCAGAAAGTTTGATAATAATTTTTGAATCTTCAATTTCGTCCCTATCAAAAATATGATTGGGCATTCCAAGTTCCGTCATAACGTAATTTGAGATATCGACGATATTATTAATAGGTCTAAGCCCAACAGCTTTTAATCTTCTTTGCATCCAAGTCGGACTTGGGCCGACTTTTACACCGCTTAATGAAAGTCCCCAATAGGCCGTACAGGAGGTTCCTTCTTCTATTTTTGGTGTAATAGGTGAAGCATCATTACTGAATGTAGCCTCAAGTACCTGTTTCCACTTTTCATCAAAAGGATTTTTTAGATCGCATTCATAAAGGGCCGCGAACTCTCTAGCGATACCATAATGTCCCCAAAGATCAGGTCTATGGGTAAGCGATTTATTATCGACGTCCAATAAAACGTCACTGGTTTCTTTTAGATACTCACCTAAGGTTGTTCCGACAACTGATTCTTGAGGAAGGTCACAAATCCCTTCTGAGCTTTCACTAAGTCCAAGCTCTTCTTCCGAGCAAAGCATGCCTTCTGACAAAATGCCTCGAATCTTTTTAGGCTCAAGGGTAAACCCAATAGGAAGAGTGGTTCCTATGGGAGCATAATGTGTTTTTAAACCAACACGAACATTGCTAGCACCGCAAACAACTCGAGCATTTTCTTTTCCACCAAAATTGAATGTTACCAAATTAAGCTTATCCGCTTCTGGATGTTTCTCTATACTAACAATCTCAGCGATCTTAATCTTTTTTAAGTATTCACCAGACTCGATGACATCTTCGACCTCTGCAGTTCCTAGGGTAAAACGCACCCCCAAATCTTTAGGTGATACATCAGGTAGGTCAACAAAATCAGAAATCCATTCAGTAGAAATAAGCATTATAAAATCCTAAAAAGTTTTAAATTGTTCAGAGAAACGAAGATCAGCTCCGTGAAGATGTCTAATATCATCAATATGATATCTCATCATCACAAGTCGATCTAAACCAAGCCCAAAAGCAAATCCATTAAATTCCTCTGGGTCAATGCCCCCGGCTTTTAATACATTTGGGTGAACCATTCCACAGGGAAGAAGCTCTACCCAACCTACCTGCTTACAAACACTACAACCTTTGCCAGAGCAAATAAGACATTTAATATCGAGTTCAAAACCTGGCTCTACAAATGGAAAGAATCCTGGTCTTAGCCTAACCTCAACATCTTTTTTAAATATTTCACTTAAAAGTGATTTCATAAAATAGATCAGATTAGAGACGGAAATATCTTTTCCAACCATCATGCCTTCTAATTGATGAAAAACCATTTCATGAGAAGCATCCGTTCGTTCACAGCGAAAAACTTTTCCAGGGGCGATAAATCTAAATGGCGGCTTTCTTGAAGTCATGCCTCTTACTTGAATCGTGGAGGTATGAGTTCTTAATAAAAATTTCTTCTCATCAGTTTCAGCATGAGGATCATGAAACCAAAAAGTATCTTGCATATCTCTTGCGGGATGATCGGAAGGAATATTAAGGGCCTCAAAATTATGAAATTCATCTTCAATATGTGGTCCATCTAAAATATCAAATCCCATAGAGAGAAAGATATCTTCAATTTCAGTTTGAATTAATGTGACTGGATGAATACCACCGTGATGATTATTTGAAGCCATAACTGAGTCAGTTAAGCTTAAGTCTTCCCTTTCACTGGCAAGCTTCTCATTTATGGCATCAATCTCAAGTTTTTGAAGTTTTGAATTTATAAGTTCTTGAATTTTATTTTTTACATCATTGGCCGCAGGACCAAGCTGCTTTTTCTCCTCAGGAGTACAGTCCCTTAGCCCTGCTAAGATTCCTGAGATTGCCCCTTTTTTTCCAAGGTATTCAGACTTTAAATTTAAAATTTCGGCTTCTTTTGAAAGTGCTTCAAGAGCGGAGGTAAACTCTTCAAATAACTTTTCTAACTTTTCTAACACGGGGCTCCCCTTCCTTATAGATGCCCGCTATTTTGACAAAAAAAAAGGGGATGAACAAGCATCCCCCGAATATAAAAATCTAGACTGATAGTTAGAAGTTTACACGCTTATAGCGTTGTTTCCCTCGACCCCTACGGCACTTGTGAAAATTACTCCTTGATGGCAACCAAGCTTCACCGGCTATCCATGAGGTCCGTCATGGAAAATAAAAATGAATTTTAGAACGGCCTAGTTAAGGACCCATTTTCCTCCCAAAGACTCTCACCCTCCCTCCAAGAAACGCTCTCCACGCAACTTGACCCGTTCGTCATCTGGCAATGCCAGCAAGGGGGCGGCCTTCTCCGCTACGGCAACCAACAACCCATCCGGAAACCGGGTCAGGGCGGTGGCTTTGCTCGAGGGGACTTTCGAATCCCTCTCGCCTTTATCCACGGGGTTTATGTTTAAATATTAATGCTGAGCGCAAAATGGATCAAGCTTCCAGGGCCTAGAAATTATAAGAAGTGCAATAATCTCGTGATTAAAGAAACTTATAGATTCATTTTCTTTTTATTCCGAAACAATCCCTTCTGGGGGTTAATATTCCATCAAAGTACATAAGAGGTTTAAATCAGCTAAAACCACTACATGCGCTAGGGTCTGTGACCATAAATTTTGTCAGTTCTTAGGATTTGGTGCTGCCTTATTTATAGCGGGCCTGAAGCCTTTGATAAAAATCAGTTAGCTCTTGAAGATCAACAGTGGCCGTTCCTCGTTTACCAACAACAACTCCAGCACCGCAGTTTCCTATCCAGGCCGCTTCTTCAAGACTTGCTCCGGATTTAAGGGCAATGGTTAACAAAGTGATACTTGTGTCCCCTGCACCAGAGACATCAAAGACTTCTGGGGCCACGGTGGGAATTCGTTTTAAGTCCATATCATCTTTACTTAATAGGGCCATACCCTCAGCTCCGAGAGTGATGATGACTTGCTTTAAATTTAATTTATCTAAGAGAATCTCACCCATCTCTTTAATGTTTTTTGTAGAGCCAGAAAATCCAAGAGCTTCTATCATTAACATCGATTCAGCTAGGTTTGGTTTTAATAAATCTGCTCCCCTATAGATAAGAGGATCGGAGTTTCTTCCGGGATCTACCGTTACTAAAATATTTTTTTCTTTGGCCTTTGATATAGAGTGCTGAACAAGCTCTTCATTTAAAAGTCCTTTTGAGTAATCTTCTATGATTAAGGCACTATGACCTTCAATCAAATCATCTATTCTTTTTTTAAACTTATCACAGACGTCTTTCGTGATTTCTTCAGTGCTCTCATAATCAATTCTACAAATTTGCTGAGCGGCAGTTGTCGCTCGTTCTTTATAAGTAGTCATTCTACCTGGGACTCTTACCATCCCCCATGTTTTCAATTCACACTCTTCAAGAAGATTGTCTAACTGATCAGCAAATTTATCATCACCTGCCATTCCACATAGAGTGCTGTCAACATTTAGTGTTTTTAAATTATGAGAGATATTGGCAGCGAGACCTAGTTTCTCCCATTCCTTTGTGACCCTAAGAACTGGAACTGGAGCTTCAGGGGAAATTCTTCCAACGGTACCAAAAGTATATTTATCTAAACCGACATCCCCTAAAACAAATACCGGGTCTAGGTTTTTAAATTTCTCTGTTATTACTTTAAAACGATTTGCTTCAATTAGTGGTGCTGTCATTTTTTATCCTAAAAATTCTTCTACAGAATTATAAACATCCTCAACTTCTATTTTAGCCATACATTCAAAATAGGGACAGGTTCTTCCTGAGCATTCAAATTGTTCGCCGCAAACTACATCGGGAACGATGACTTTTGTTTTTTCATTTCTATCAAACGGTCCCCACCTCAAGGCACTTTGCACTTTAATTGGGGAATATAGTCCAATTAAATTGATCCCTAGAGTGTTGGCAATATGGGTGGTTCCAGTGCTTGGACCAATAAAAAGGTCGGCCTTTGAAAGAACTGCCATATAATCACTTAGCCCCCGAATTAATCCATTAAAAAAATGAACTTTATGTTCAAGGAACTTGTAATCATCTCTGGCCAGTTGATCTCTAAGTCCAGTTAAAAATTTCTCATCACCTGGAGTGTAACTAATAAGAAAGGTACAAAGCCCAGGTTTTTCTTTTTCTATTCGGCTAATGATACGAGCGTAATTGCGGCTACTCCAATTTAAAGTATGTCCCATCATACCAGGATGGATCACCACTAACTTTTCCTTTAGCTCTACTCCACCTTTGTACAAGTCTTCCTTAAGATTATTAAAAGCTTTTTCCTTTTGCTCTTCTGAAATATTAATTTTAGGAGCATAACGCTCTCTTTTATCGCTTTTATAAGTGATTCCAAGGGGACCAAGGAGATTTAAGTTGTAATCAGACTCGTGCATACTAACGAGGCTTCGGCTCTGCCTGACGGCCTTATTTAAAAAGACAAAAGATTGCCATTTTGACTTTAGCCCGCCTCTAAATTTAATTCCTTTTTTCCATGCGCAATAAGAAGGTAAATGGGAACCTCCCACATGAAAATAAGCATCGGCTTTAAATTCTTCGTATTTATTTTTTAAAAAGGACATCTTCTTAAAATATGAAAGCTTATGATCCAAGACCCAGCATTCATCAACGTAGGGGTGATCGTTAAAGAGATCTAAACATTTTGGAGAAACGATAAATGCAACCTTGGCATCGGTATAATTTTCTTTGATAAATTTGGCCATAGGTAGGGTTAATAAAGTATCACCTATGGCGTCTGTTCGATTTATTATGACTCTCAAAGGTTAATCCCCGAGGCTATCGCTTTTTCCTTAACCAACTTAGTTAAAGTTGAAAGGGTATCATCGAGACTAGACCCGTTTTCAACTAATATTGCATCTTCAGTTTGAATAAGTGGAGAATGAGAACGATTGCGATCCGTAGCATCTCTTTCCTCGATATCTTTAATTATCGTCTCCAGTGTTAGGTCGGTTTCACCTTTCTCCTTAAGCTCTTCTAATCTTCTTCGGGCCCTTTCTTCAGGAGCAGTCGTTATAAAAAATTTACAAAAAGCATTGGGAAAAACAACCGAGCCTATATCTCGCCCTTCCATAACACATACCTTGGTCGTGGCCAGAGTTCTTTGAAAATCCACGAGAAACTCTCTCACTATCGGAATTTGAGATATAGTGCTAGCGAGCTTTGAAACTTCATGCTCGCGTATTTTTTGAGTTAAGTCTGTTCCGTCAATTTGAATAAGAACCTGGTCGCTAACACCATACTCTAGATTAAGGGTGTTAAGAAGTGATTGGACCTTACTTTCATCATCAAGGGGAACAGATTGTTCCTTGGCCCAAAACCCGAGGGCCCGGTACATGGCACCCGTATCAATATAAAGAAGATCTAAATTCTTTGCCAAAAGTTTCGCACAAGTACTTTTTCCACTACCACTTGGTCCATCGATGGCTATGACCCATTGCTTCCCCAATTGGGACTCCTTTACTTAAAAATTTAAATGATTTTAGCAAATCTTTCTACAGGTGTAACAGTGATTTATATAATCTTAACGCTATCAGCCTTTGCCATTTGTTTCGAGCGCTGGAGCCTAAAAACTAAATACTGATATCTTTTTTGAATATTGGTCCAATACTTCATTTTTGGCACCCCTGACTTTCTAATCCTTCTAAGCAATCCCACTCTTCCAAGATTATATGCCATACTAGCGAGTTGATGATTCCCTTTAAATTTATGAAAGAGGTTTTTAAGATAAAAACTACCAAGCTCGATATTTCTTGCGGGCTGATACCAAGGGATATTTTCTTTTTTTGGAAGCTTTATCAAAACCTCCTTAGCGGTAGCGGGCATGAGCTGCATAAGACCTCTAGCCCCTTTGTAGCTAATTGCTTTTTTATTAAAACTTGATTCTGTCCATATAAGCGCCGTGATCCAAAGTGGATCAAGTCTTTGGCTTAAGCTTATATCAACTATTTTTTTGGCAAGCTTTGGATCACCTTTCTTAAATTTTTCTTCTATCAAGGACTCAATGCCATTGATCAATTCAAAATAGGTAAACTGACTTACACCCATCCATTTTGTTTGATGAAGAGAGAAGAAACGTGTCTCAGGTCCTTCACTAAGTGAAAAACTAAAGAAAATGGTTAACACACATAGCGTTATTTGAATTTTATTTTGCATCCGACAACTGTTTTGCCCTTTCCTAAAGGGGCAGTCAACAGTTGACGCAACTCAAATCAATAAGCTTTGCGGTAGCGTAAGGCCTTAATTACAATATCTCCACTATTTAACTTAACGGATTGATAATGAGTAATAATTCTAGTGAAACATCTTTTAATCGATTAGCTGACGAGAAGTCCGCCTATCTTCTTCAACATAAAGACAACCCTGTTCATTGGTGGCCCTTCGGACCAGAAGCGCTCTTAAAAGCAAAAGAAGAAAATAAGCCCATCTTCTTATCTGTCGGTTATTCTTCATGTCACTGGTGCCATGTTATGGCCCACGAGTCTTTCGAAGATCAAGAAACTGCCGATCTTATGAATGAGAAATTTATTAATATAAAAGTAGACCGAGAAGAATTCCCAGACATTGATTCTTATTATCAGCAGGCCTGCCAATTATTTATTCAGCAAGGCGGATGGCCTCTTTCAGTATTTTTACTTCCAGACTTAAAGCCATACTTTGCTGGAACATATTTTCCCCTACATGGAAAGGAGGGGCACGCCAGTTTCAAACAAGTCCTTACGGAGCTTTCAAGGGCCTATAGTGAAGATAGTGAAACTGTTTTAAAAAATGCCAATGAAGTAACCGAAAAAATAAAAGAAGGGTTTGTTCCAAATGAAAAGGTAGAGTTTGAAGGTCACTTCCCTCATCCTTCTTCAATAGCCGAAGCTTTAAAGCAATACGAAGATGCCGAAGGTGGAGGATATGGGACTCATCCTAAATTCCCACATTTTCCCTTTTTAACTTGGGCCAGTGAGCAAATGCTTGAGGGAATGATAAATAAAGAACAAGGTGGAAACCATATCGTGACCACCTTTGAAAAAATGCTTATGGGTGGTTTAAATGATCACGCCAGAGGTGGCTTTCATAGATACAGCGTCGACAATAACTGGAAAGTCCCACATTTTGAGAAAATGCTCTATGATCAAGCTGGTCTACTAAGTGCTCTTTCTAAGTTTAGCTTGCTCTACCCCTCTCCTCTCGTCTATGACACCATCATTAATACTTTAGATTATCTTGAGTCTGAAATGTTTAGCGAAGAGGGCTACTTCTTTTCCGCCCAAGACGCTGATAGTGAAGGACAAGAAGGACTTTACTTTACTTTTACGGAAGAAGAGTTTGAAGATCTGGTAAATAAGTGCCCAGAAGAAGTTTCAAATAAAATGGATGACCTGAAGAAATGGTTCGAAATCTCCAAAGAAGGAAATTTTGAGAATGGTCTCTCGGTTATTTCTCTAAACCATAAACATTCTAATGAAATTTTTACTCAAGAAGGCTGGGAGGCCATTAGAGAAGTTAGAAAACAAATCTTAGAAGAGAGAAAGAATAGGATTCCTCCTGCCACTGATAGCAAAGGTGTGGCCAGTTGGAACTTTATGATGATCACGGCCCTAGTAGATACTATGCAGTACGTGCAAATTGACGTAATTAAAAAAATGGCCAGCCGAATTTTTAATAATGCCGTCGAAGGTACTTATAAAAATTTCCTCGCATCAAAAGATGAATCAGGAATGCGCTTAAGACATACGACAACAAAGGATAAAACTCTCCCTTATTTTGAAGATTATGTTTTCTTCACCGAGGCGCAGCTTCGTATCTATGAAATTACGGGAAATCCTGTGTTTAAAGATAATGTTGTAGAGACTCTTCATTTTATTCTTAAAGAATTTATAGATAGTGGGAAGGCCCTAACCAGAGCAAAATCCACCAATGATTTTGAGCTTTATCCCAATCAAGATCAAAACTCTTTTGACAATTCTTTTAAGTCACCTCTTTCCACTTTGACTGGGTTGATTAGAAGAGTCTCTGTTCTGGCCCCGGATGAAGAATTTTCCGAGAGTGCAAAGGAGCTTGTTGAGCTTGTTACACATGAATGTTTAAAGAACCCACTTGCAGCGGGTGAGGCCTTAAGAAGCTTAACCTATCCTGAACAGGCCTATAGAGTTGTAAAATTACCAAAGACCTGGTTAGCGCAAGATAAATTTATCGGCTTTATGAATTATTTTCTACCTCGTTTTGTTCTTAGTTATCATGAAGACGGGGACGATTGGCAGATTTGTAATTCTAATAGCTGTGAGCTTCAAGGAACGGGTCTAGATAATTTTATTGAGACATTAAGGCCAAGTCCCCCAGAAGAAAGTAGCTCTGATGACCCTTCCTAAGGACTTTAAAGTCGTAGACCTTACTCATCGTCTTCCGGGTCCTACCGCCGGGAAGATCTTTTGCGACTTAGGTGCAAAAGTCATTAAAATTGAAGATGAAAAATTTAAAGATCCTTTTTTAAGCGGCCTCTTTAATGATTCCGATGATCATTTTACAAAATGGTATCGTGAATTGAACTCTAAGAAAGAACTTCTTCGGTTTGATTTTAAGGCTGCTTCGGCAAAACAAACCTTATATGAACAATTACAAGATTCACATATTCTCCTAATCGCAGGGCCTTCGAAAATTTATGAAAATTTAGGGGTTAGCAAAAATCTCCTAAGTTCACATTTCCCTAGTTTAACAGTTATTGAGCTCAAGGCTGGCTCTGGAAAGTTTAAAAATCTTCATGACCTTAATGCCCTTGCTAATGCCGGTCTACTTGATATGCACGTAGAATCTAAAAGCGAGAGTATAATACGTCCCCCATTTCTACCAATTGCCGGAATTACTTTTGGTCATTGGGTTGTAACAAAAGCCCTTGCCGCTAAATTAGCAAATAATAATTGGCTCGAAGCGAGTCTTGAAGAAGCTACAGAAACTATTTTAGTCCCCTTCAAGAGTTCGGGAGAAGGCACACCAAGATACCTTCATAACGGAAAATTTCCTTGTTATTGTTTGTACAAAACTTTTGATTCCCGTGCTCTTGCCATTGCAGCAGTGGAGGATAAATTTTGGAGTAGGTTTTTAGAACTCTTTGAATTAAAACTTACCATGGAAGATCGCTTTGATACTTCAGAGCGAGTCTTTAAAATTATTTCGAAAAAAATCTCTCAATTAAATTCTAATGAAATTTTATCGGTTTTAGAGAATGAAGATATTTGTATCTCACTTGTTTAGAATTTCAGAATAAATTCTTTCAAGCTCTTGGTTCATTTTGGAGTGACTATGTTCCTTCATAATATAATCGCTAGCCCCTGCTTTGAATGCTAAAACATTATCCACCGGATAGTTAATGGCCATCTTAATTTTTTCAGCTAATAAAATGGACGCATCAGAACGAAAAGAATCATATATAAAGTTTTTACCACCTGGAAAATGAGAGAAAAAGTCAGCGACACCGCCATGAATACTGGCCAAGACCAAGGCTCCATGCCCCAGTCCTTCTGCCACCACTAGACCAAAACTTTCTGGGATAACAGCTGAATGGATAAGTAGATCTGCCGTATTATAATATGCACTTACTTCTTTTTGATTTCCTAAAAATTCTATACTTTCAGTAAGGTTAAGCTCTTCGATTCTTCTCTTTAGTTTCTTAAAATATTCCTCATCTTCTTCATTTGAGGGTGAACCAACCACAAGCATTTTAAAGGGCAATTCCTTTTTGAGTAGTCCCAGAGCTTCTATGGTAAGGTGTAGACCTTTCCCAAAGCTAATACGACCGACCCATAGCAAAAGGCTTTCATCCTTTTTAACAAACTTTCCTTTATCAAAATTGACGTTCTTATTTATATCTACCCCAAGAGGCAAAACTTCTTCATCCATGAGATGATTCGGTCCAAAAATAAATTTTTGTTGGTTCATTAAAAAAGAGGAATTAAATAATATTTTTCTTGAAGGAATAAATTTTCCAACTTTGTCCCACAGATTTCCAACGGGCCCGTGTTGAAACCAAACTTCAGGAATCTTTGATAGGTATGCTGCTGGAGCCCCTAATAAATGGGCGTAGGACATAGTTGAATGAACCAGCTCGATATTCTCGCTTCTAATAATTTTTAAAATAAAACCTAGGGCCCTAATAAAACTAAAAGGGTTTCGCATTCTAAGTGGGAAAGGAAGTATATAGGTTGGAATCCCTAGTTTTTTCGTTTCCTCTGCAATTGGCCCATTATTAAGGAAAAGGACTACGGGAGTAAAAAGACCTGACCTTTGGTGGAGCAGTAAGTTCTCAAGGACAAACTTCTCAGCTCCTCCCCAAAATCCATTTGGGCTAATATAGAGAATTTTGTTGTAATTCACCTAATAATCTTAGCACGTCCTATGAACTTGGGTACTTATGGCACCTTCAAAAAGTAGCAATTTGACCCTAGGTGCACATTGTCATTATCCCCCCAAGGAATTTCAATGACTTAGCCTCTTGTCTCCCTTAGTAAAATTGGCATGGGAATTGGATATAAGTAATCAGTATCGGACTTAAAAGGAGTTTAAGTTTGAAGAGACACGGATGTTTGGACGCGGATCAGGTGCACGGAGAATTAACAGGCGCCTCTTAAAAAAGGATTTCATTATGAAAAAGATCCTCCAAATCATAACTCTAGCAATTATCGGAATGCTAATCACTGGAGCATCTGAAGCACAAGGGGCTTCAAGCTACAAAAAAGTAACTGAGATTGTTAAAGTAGAAACTAAAAAAGTAACAAAAAGTACAAAGGCCGCTGGTCTTGAGCTTGAAAGTGGAAGAAAGATTCACTTAGACCGAGTTGTTAAAAGACGATTTAAGAAGAAGAGAATCTCTGAAATCTTAAGAAGAGATCAAATTGAACTAACTAACGGCGAGATCATCTATCCTGAAGAAGTACAATTTGCTCTTGTTCCTGAAACAAGACTTATTAGAGTTCAAATGGAAGGTAAAGCCCCTAGAGGTGATGATGAAAGAGCACCACGTGGTGATGATGAAAGAGCACCTCAAGAGAATGATTAGAAGGCCCTAAACTCTTCCTCAGCATTACCCCCGAGGAAGAGAAAATAATAAGCGAAAATATGTTTCCTAGAATAAGCCCCACCTCAAGGTGGGGTTTTTCTGTTATAATTTTAGAGTGATACAAAAAATTACTCTTTTCCTACTTCTTTCATCGGGTTTATGGGCGCAAGAGCCTGAACCAAGCTCCGTTAAAGATATTCTTAAGAAGTATAAAAATATTCGACAAGAAATTAAAGATAGAAAGGCAATTATCAAAACAAATGATGCCATTATCTTTGCTGATGTTGGTCTTCGTTATCCAGTTCATGAAATTGCAAAAGGTACTTTAATTAACTTAGCAAACTTTGAAGTAAAGCTTGAAAATGTGTTTCCTGTATTAATTAACGGCGGTGTTGGTTATATTAGGGCCGGCGATATTGAAGTCCAAAAGATTTTTTCAAACCGAGCAGCCTCTAGATTAGACCAACATAGTGTAGATTACCAATTTCAAAAATCAGCCTCCACTCTAGATGGGCGAACAAATTTCGTTGCTAAATATGCCAATTTTTCACCGGGAACAAATTGGTCTGATTTTAATGACCTCGCCGGTGATAGCGCTCAAAGTATAACTGGATATCAATTTTTAGTGGAATTTCATCCTCGAAATAAGAAGATTGGTTTTGGGGTTGGTCCAAGCATTTATAAGGTTGAACAATCTAAAATTAGCATGTCCACTTGGGCATTCGAAGGGCAGCTATTTTATAGTCCAGCCAAATGGGATTTCTTCCAATGGGATATCAACGTAGGGGCTGGGTTCTCTAGTGGAATTACAATTGAAATTACGGGGGTTGAAGGCGTAAACTCTGGCTATTTTTATTCTTGGAATATTGGCACAAGCCTTAGGTTTTTACCGGATTACAAAATTGGCGGTATTCTAGGCTTTAATTATCGAACCTGGAATATTTCTGGCATGAAAGACGTTGTTTTCCAAAATGGTACTCTCGCCGACTTGAATGGGTTTTCTGGAAGCGATTTCTTTTTAGGTCTTACCTATAAGTTTTAATAAGAGGATTTCTATATGACAAATAAGAAAATTATGGAAATTGAAAGACTTAGAGGTGTCGCAGTTTTAATGGTTTTATTTGTTCATGCAGACTTCTTCAACCAAAAACTACCCTTCTGGGTTAAACAAACCTGGTCTGGAGTCGATCTATTTTTCGTTATTTCTGGTTATATTGTTAGTTTTTCACTCTTTAAGTACCTCCCTACTTATTCATCTGATGAAAACATCTTCATGAGATTTAAGAAAACGATTCCAACTTTAAAAGAGTTTTACAAAAGAAGAATATATCGAATCTTCCCGCTCTCTTTTTTTTGGGCAATAGTTCCCCTCACTCTTGCCTATGCATTAAATGCAAATATCGGTTTTCCTGGAATAAGCAGATACACAGTTATGCAGGAGATCTTTAGCGTTCTTACCTTTCAGTACAATTTTGCGGCTGCCAATAATCTAATACCAGGGTTTTTAGGAAATTATTGGAGCCTAAGTGTAGAGGAACAGTTTTACTTCCTACTTCCGATTTTACTCATCTGGTTTCCAACAGATCAAAAAAGAATCAAATTCTTTTTGATAGTAAGTGCTATTACGGCATTTTTCGTTAGACCATTTATCCCATATACCGGTGCACCCGAATACGAGGATGTATGGATTAGATTCACTTCCTACCTACGGTTTGATTCCATTTTTATGGGGGTTTGTTTATTTATCTTAAAGCACAATTCTAAGCTCGAAATAAATAACTTAAAGAAACCTATGGCCCACCTATGGACTTTACTTTTTATCGGCATCCTATGGCTTCTACCCGGAATATTAATTCATGGTGCCTTTAACAGAAGTATTTATACGGTCCTGACGATTGCTTCTTTAGGCCTTGTACTGCTTGCTAGTGAAGATAAGGACTATGTCTTAGATATCCCTATAGTTAAAACAGTTCTAGAGTATGTTGGAACCAGGAGCTTTGCACTCTATGTAATTAACTTTATAAGCCTTAAGTTTCTTAAAGAATTTCAAACTTCTCTTAACTATTCTGACTTTACAATGGGTCTAATTTGGCTTGCGCTCACTTTTATCTTAGCAGAGTTATCATTTCGATTTATTGAAACCCCTTTTATAAAGTTAGGTAGAAAAACAATATCCTAGTTTTTGCCTCTGCATTATCAAACTATCAGCGAAAAAGTTAAAACTCCGCTATAATTAACTTAATTATAATTTTAATGACTAAAGAGATTCACATTTGAAAATTTGTCTAATTTCTCCCCATTTTCCGCCTATGAGTTATCCTTGTGGTGCTTCTCATTTTGCGTCAATGTATGCAAAAAACCTGGCGGACGCTGGCCATGAAGTTACAGTTCTTACTTCTAATACAAGTAGTACTGAGAACCAAGAATCTTTTAAAGTTAAGATCATTCCTGGAAATTGGAATCTATCCCATGTTCTAAAAGTATCAAAATTTTTGAATTCAGAAGGATTTGATCTTTTTGATATTCAATTTGAAACCTATATGTATGGAGCTAAGGGTGGGGTGCTATTACTACCCTATTTAGTAAAAAATAAAATTCATCCCATATTAACCATGCATTCTGAAGCACTACCGAAATTTGGTGGAAGACTTTGGCGAATGATCCAATATACTGCATTTAAAAAAGTTATCTTTTACTCTAAGGCATTTCAACAGAACGCTTTAAATCGTTTCCCTAAGAGAAAAGAAGACTTTTATCAACTTGGCTTTCCAAGTAATATCTCAAAAGTACATTATTCTGAACTTCAAAAGTTTACTCAAAAAATAAAAGCTAAAGAATTTAGCAACTCTCCAGTGGCTATTTATTTTGGACATATCAACAATAATAGGGGTATCGAAGATCTGTTATTTGTCGTAAAAAAATTAAAGGAAACGGGAAAAGAGTTCAAGCTAATCTTAATGAGTCAATTTACTCCAGATAAAAACCAATACCATAGAGATCTCTTGAGTGAAATAGATAGCCTTGGAATTAAAGAGAATATTGCTTTTACCGACAGAGTCGACGATGAACTAGTCTCTCTTTTTTTCCAGTCTGCAGACTTTGCCATTCTCCCATTTACTGATGGAGCAAGTTTTAAAAATGGTTCACTTGCCACAGCTGTGATTCATAGCCTACCAATGATTACAACACTGAATGAAAAGACAGAAACTGAACTTCAAAACTGTAGTGGGATAAAGTTCTATCCTACTGGTGACAGGGCCAAGCTCGAAGAAGTTCTTATGGAGTTCTTTAAGGATAGATCTCTATGGACGACCTACTCTAAAGAGATTGAAAAATTAGGTCATATTTATTCATGGAATAACTATATTGAAGTAAGAAATAAAATATATGGAGTTACATAAATGCTAAAAGTTCTGAGCAATCAAGGTCAAATAAATAGTGCAAGAGAGGAACTTAATAAGCTTGGAGCTGACACTTCAACAGGCTGGAGAAGGTCGCTTTTCAAAATCTTATATGGGATTAGATACCGCTCCCCCGCTCAACCGGTTAGTATTAATAAGTCTTGGGACACTTTGGTCATCCTAAAAATGATTGAAGAGCACTTTCCTGATAAACTAAATACCTCTATCTTTGAAATGGGATCCTACAACTCAGAAATTCCCGTTAGTCTTTGGAATAGAGGCTATAGAAAGATCCGAGCCTCTGACTTTAACCCTAAAGGGCAATGTATTAACTACTATGCCAATAGTATTGATTTTCACGTAGAAGACTTTTACGCTCCAGCTATTCCAGAAGAAAGCTTAGATGTCATGACGGCCCTTTCAGTAATTGAGCATGGGTACGATCAAAAAAAATTCCTAAGGGCTTGTCAGAAATACTTAAAGCCTGGGGGAATGGTCATCTTTACGACTGACTACCATAAAGAAAAGCTTTCTATCCCTGAAGATTATAGGTTATTTGATCTAACTTATATGATTTTTTCAAAAGAAGAGATTGAAAACCTCCTAGAAGAAGCTAAAAAATATGATTTAGAACTTGTTTCTGACGTTCAATGGGGAGACTCTGAATATCCGATTGAGTTTTTAGGTCACAATATGACTTTTATTCTTATTGCCTTTAGAAAAAAGGCTAAGTAAAACTGTGAAAAGTCGACTGGATAACTTTGCCTTAAATTTTTCCTCTTCTGGATTTAAATTTGTTATCTCAACTCTACTTGGCTTTGTCCTTACTCCAATAATAATAAAGAACGTTGGAGTAGAAGCTTTCGGGCTCTTTAAAACACTACAGGACTATATCGCCTATTTATTATTATTAGAATTCGGCCTTTATGGAGCTCTTCTTGCTACTTTTAACAAAATAATTAATCTCGATTCTAACGAGAAGTTACAAACTTTTTGGGTAAGTATCAGCAGTTATATCAAAGTAGCACTTGGTAGTTTTTTTATTGGGCTTTTGATCCTACCCTTCATAACGAGCTTAATTAAAAACGACCATCTTTTAGATCACAGTTTTTACTACTCTTATATTGCACTACTTTTAGGTTTCGTAACTCTTCCCTTTTTAAGCTTTAAAGCTTATTTAGAAGCTTCGCAAAAAGGCTATTTAGTAAGTGTCGGCTTAACTATCCAAATAGTGGCTAATGCAATCTTGATAGGAATCTCACTTTATTTTAAATTAGGTGTTCCTGGTCTTTGTACGGCACTGCTTCTTTCAAATTGTTTAAGCTCTCTTTGGTATTTTTATTCTTCAGATATCAAACTTTCAGATATTATCGCTCAAAAAAAAGAATCTTTGGCCAATAGCTCTCTCATTGGACAAATTACGAAAATGAGAAAAGCTATGTTTTTTACGGACCTAGCTGGAAAAGTTTGTTTGTTCACGGATAATATAGTCATCGGCTATCTTCTTGGCGCAAAATTTGTCACTCCATTTTTTGTAACTCAAAAACTCTCTTTAGTTATTCAAACGCAGCTGCAATATTTTTCAAACTCAAGCTGGGCCGGACTAGGTGAGATTTATCATAAAGACTCTCCAGAGGCCTTAGGTCAGAGTATTGTTGACCTGACCAAATGGATTGGAATATTAGGAGTGGTAGCTCTCGTTCCTCTCATCACTTACAATCGATTTTTTATTGAGCTTTGGACAGGACCAGCTACTTACGCAGGTTTTTCAGTAACTTTAGTCGCATGCTTAAACGCATTTTTTCTAGGTATATTAACTCTTTGGGGTTGGTGCTTTACTGCTACTTCAAAAATAGACCTTCTCGTCCCTCTCAACTGGACTCAAACTATATGTAATTTAACATTAAATATTGTGTTGACCTATAAGTACGGAATTGTGGGACCAATCTTGGCCACATTAATATGTTATGTTCTGATTAATATGACCTGGCTTGGGTCTCTTATTAAAAGAGAGTTCAAGACCAGCTTTCTCAAGCTTCAAGCGAGTTGGATTCTACCTCTATCCTATGGCATTATTTTTTATTTTACTTGGACTTATCTAAGAGGACCTATTGAAAGTTTGGGTTGGTTTAGACTGATTTTAGAAATGTCTTTAGAGGCATCCCTATTGCTGATATTTAGTTTTTTATTAGTGATGAATAATCAAGAAAGAAGAGCCTCATACAATAGATTGATGAAGCTCCTCAAAAGAAAATAAATTATTTTACTTCAAATTTTAACGAATTCTTTAGAAATTTTTCGAAACGAATATTATAACTTCTATTTGCTTCTACGACTTCACCAGACATTGTTACGTCATCAGAAGAAACTCTATCTTGGCGAAACTCAACCATAAAAACTTCTCTTTGACCGCTTGAAAGTCTTGCGGCTTTCTTGAAGTTAAATCGAATACTTTTATTACGAGTTACCATTACAGATTCAGTGCGAACACATCTTCTTTCTGTAGTGTAATAACCTGGTCTCCAAACATTTCTACAGATTGTTCTCGTGTTACCGTTTCTATCTGTAGTCGTGTGGCAAACTCTATCGTAATGACCTGGATGCCAAACTTGCTCGTATCTATACTCAACGCATACTTGCTCGCTTTCCTTTACTGTATAGCTCACATCTACTTTTTTAGGCGTCTTTTTAGTTCTAATGACTTCAACTCTATCTAGTGCTGCAGATCTAGTTGCTTGTCTTAATGCCCCATAGTTAACATCTTTGCTGTTAAGTTCTAGTGGTTGACCACCGAAGGCCGTCGCTGAAACTAAGGCCAAAGCTGCGATAATTAATGCTTTCATAGTATTCTCCCTTTTGAATTTCTCATTCTTTTGAACAATCCTACCTTAAGTAATTTCTTCTTGTAAGGCCTTCAAAGCCACTTCTATAGAAATTACCAAAAAAGAAGCTTCCAGAGTGTAGCGCCCTTTGTTATAATAAAAACAAGATGAAGCTTTTAATATTATTAACATTCTGCATTGCATCATTCACTGCTTCAGCTGCAAGAGTGGCCGTTGTTAATTCAGAGCGGGCCACAATTTTTTCAGATATGACCATGGACTCACCAATTGGCTTTGTTCGAGGCGGAAAAGTCATCAAGGTAGGAGAAAAGGCCAGGATGAAAGGAACCATCGTTCCGATAATAGTTTCTGGTCGAATCGCTTATATTCAAATTAAAGACTTAAGGTTTGTTGAAGATGAAGATCAGATTTATAGCCCAAAAATTACAGAACATAATATAGATAATTCTCAGTTTCATGTGGAAGATTCTCTCAAGGATAATAATCACGTCATTATTCAAATGGGGCAATACTCTCTAGGGCAGAACTGGACAAATCTAAGTGAACAGGCCGGCGATACTTCAACCTCGGCTTTAACTTATTACAATATTATGTTGGAGCATCGATCCCCTCTCAAATCTTTTGGTTTTGGGTTTGGCGGATCAATCTATTCAGTAAGTCAGCCCAAAGTTCAAATGGCAGCATTTTCTTTTAACGGTCAAATTTATTGGAGTCCTTTGAAGTTTTCTTGGTTTAGCGTTGATCTTCTTCTAGGAGGAATGGTTTCACTAGATACAAGAGTTAAAGTTACCGAAGTAGCAGGAACCACTCAAGGGAACTTTTATGGCTGGTTCTTTGGGCCACAAGCTAGGATTTTTCCTGAAAAAAAGATCGGTTTTACTCTAGGCTTTGGCTATAAGAGGATTGTTGTTTCTGGAATAAAGAAAATCATTTTAGCTGATAATAGTGAGGGCTCACTTGACTTACTTTCTGGGGCCCATGCCTATGGCGGAATGAGCTATAGGTTTTAATTACTCTCTAAGAACAGAGTCATCATCATCAATATTATGACCTCCATCCTTCGCTTTTTGTAAAAAGAATTTTATTTTTTCTTCTTCAGAATTAAATTTTCCATCTACATTATCCAGATTACGTTTTCTTTCGACATTTCTCTCGGTCTCCAGCTCTTCAGCTGTCTTTCTTTCAAGCCTTTTCTGAGCCGTCTCTTTTCGCGTTTTTGAATCTTTTGAATAATTACTACCATACTTTCTATAGGCATATTCATATAGAGGTTGAAGATGCACTATATTTTCTTTACCTCGCTCTAGAAATTGAATCATCTCCTTAAGAAAACTTTCGTTATCCAAATTATGAGTCCAAGCGGCAAAGAGATAAACCATACCTTCTTGATCAATCCTTTTTTCATAACTAAGTTTTTTATATTCATTGTAAATTGGAATTGAATCTTCTGGCATAGAAACTTTGTAGTTTACTTGAACAAAAAAACGTTTTCTAAGGGCTTCTGTAATAAGGTCGTAAGATTTGGTTTTTAACAATATTCTGTGAACAATTCCCTTATTTAAAATATATAAATACTCGGAACGAAAGTTATCCTTAACTACAGAATCTGTCTCTTCTTCGATTTCAACCACACCAATAGACCTTGAACCAAAGTAACTTATTTTTACCGTCTCCTTTGGAAATAATTTTTTGCGCATATTCAGTATAAAAAGATTATAAACCAGCTCCTTATAGGGAGCGGTTGATAATGTTCCAGTATCGAAAAGGGAGAAGTTTTTTATATTAATATCCTTTTGAAAAATATCTTTCCAAATCTCCTTCTGCTTCTTTTTTAAAATATGATTTTTAAAAGCAGGCAAATTAAAAATTTTATGAGTTTCAAAAGCCAGCACAAAGTCTAGATCACTTTTAGTATGAAAACTTGCCCTAAAATCTTTGGATTGATCTAACATTCTAACCCCCATTTCTGGCGGTTCATAATTAGCCTTTAAGTCGGGTACAACGAGATAGTAAGGATGGTGAACGGGAAGCGGAACTTCAAAGTGAAAGAAATGAAATTTCTTCCAAATATCCTGCTCTTCTGCGTAAACTCCCTCAACTCGATCCCAGTCATAGTCACCGCCCTTCGAGAAGGCTTTTCCTAACTTCGGCATTTTTAAATACGTAGAATCCACCCCTTCACTAATGGCCATTGAATAAAAGTGAAAGGGAGCCATGGCCAGTAGATAACCCGACAATAGGAGCACGAAACTGACCAATACTAAAGAAATAGCGATTCTCATATACGACTTTTCGACAACTTAGCCATAAGCTTAAGAAATTTCTAAATATCCGCTCAAAAAAGCCCGAAAAGCCAGTAGACGAGTTTAATAAACCGAGGGTTTTTGTCATGAAGAATTTAATAAGACTAATGTTTCTAGTGCTTTTAGTTGCGGCCATGGGCTGTGAGGGTCCTAGAGATGCTAGAAGTCGTAGAGGAGCTTCTTCAGATGCCTTCACAGACTCTAATGACTATTCAAATACTGGAAGTGGTAGTGGAGATACAGTCACTGTAGTTGACGACACTGGTTCAGGAACTGGCTCTAATATTCCTGCTGAGATACGAAGTTGCCAATGGAGTACTGATGGGAATACGGGATTCCAATCTACTAGTTCTCATTTAGGTTCTTATACTTTATGTCAATCAAGTACAACTGAGACTGATGTCTATTTACAAATAAGAACTCCTGTAAATGACTCACAGATTTGTGTTATTCCAACCTTTAATAATGGTGCTACATCTATCTACATAGGTGAACCGAGATGTTTGACTGCCGTAGATAATAAAAAGATTTATAAAATTGGCCTTTTAAAGAATCGTCCTGGTTATTCTAACTTTGCAATAACTGGTGCCATGGTTATGAAGGATAAGGCTTTCTTCTACCCAGCGCCTTTTTATCAATACGTCCTTTCCCCTGACGCCTATATCTTTTGTTCGAATTTTTTAGATCAGTATGGAGATGGAAGCTATTGTCAGGCATTTAAGACGGTTGGTGAATACCAATACCACCAATTTTAGTTTTTTAAAGCGCCCGTAACTTTTACACCTCGCTTATAAATATCGTAGATCTCTCCATCTAAACTTGGGAAAGTTATAATTGGCAATAAGGTCTCGATACCTTCCTTTAGTGCTTTTTCATATTTCATGCAAACACAAAAATAATAAAAACTTATACCGTTTAACTCATGAGCTTTTATATAGGTTAGGATTGTATCCCCTTCCTCGTCCTTATCTTTATAAACTTCATCTGGTTGCTGTAAGGTATCTTCCACAAACTCGTCGTACATACTAAATTTTTCAATTGGAATATCTGAAGGACTTCTCTCTTCTAAAAGGTTTGCCAAAAGCTGAGACTTTTTAAGCTCGATGGCCTCTAAAAGCTCTTCTTCAATCTCTACAGTTTGAAATCCCTCTTGCACTTCGTTTAAATCTTCACTTGTTTCAACAATATTATTGTCGAGCTTTTTTTCAACTCTATACTTTTCGAGTAAAGCCTCATCTCTCGTGGCCGTGGCACTTAAAATAAAGCTAGGCTTATTATCAAAGATCAAACAATTTATAACGAGGTAGAAAGGGTCTTCACCTTTTTGAGTGACTTTTCTAATAAAGCAAAAATATTCTTCTTGAATCTCATTGCTCGTATGCCAAATTTCGCTTGGTGAAGATAAGACCATCTCCATCAACTTTGGTTTACCAACAAACTTCAAACATGTTTCTTCAGTTAAATCTAGTTCTTCTCTGAGTTTTTTATCTTGATTTTCAAAGTGGTCGACTAAATGCTGATAAAATTTTTCAATACATTCTTCACTACAAAAACTTTTACTACTTCCCTCTTCAACAAAAAGGAGGTCCTCTAATTCTTTAAGAAAAGTTTTACAATGATTACAATAATAGATTTTATCTATATCACTCAATTTTTTCTCATAATGAAATTGAGAGTCCAGCGACTACACTAGAGCCATAAGCTCCCTTGAGATCATATAATCTAGCATCTACTACGGAGTCATTCCCTAAACGCTTTGTTCTAAAGATTGCACCAAGATCAAGCGACACTGATGGAGAAAGAGCTAAATGTAAGTTCGGGGCAGCGTAGCCAAAAGAAGTTTTTTCATCAAGTGCGTAACTTCCTTCACCCATTCCTAGCTTATAAGTTCCAGCTTCAAAAGAGAACCTAATGTCAGGTGTCGCCATCCAACCTAAAACAGCATAAAGCTTTTGAATATTCCCAATGCTTAACTCCGTTTCTGTTGTAGGTGAACCTGTGATTCGATACTCATAGCCAAGACCTAAAACCATTGAGGCTATTTTTTTAGTAGTTTCAACTCCAAATATTTTATCCGTTCTAGTTGAGGCAAAATCAGAATTACTTTGTCCAAAACTAGCTCCTGCCAAAATATCAATAGTAGCAGCTTCTGCTCCGCCGCCAATTCTTAGCCAATTAAAGCCAATCATTACTTTGGGATTACCATGCTGCATTCCCGACTCAACAGCTAAGTCTGAACTTTCGCTAGAGGCCATAAAGTGATTAGCTGTTAAATAAAAGCCATAGTTCGTTTGAAAATGTCCATTAAAATGCCAAGAATCAACTTTTCCGCTTTTATTACCTACCTCGACACCATTTGATTGATAACTTGTCCCAATTGAAAAGTCACCTATTGAGGCACCTGAGCTAGAGCTTCTTGAAGGAGCACTAGACCTAATTGAATTTCCAGGTCTCTTGTTTATTTTAATCCTATTTTTCTTTTTAGGAGCCGGCGCTACATCTTCTGAATCAGAATAATCAACCAAGGCCATAGCTTGAGTAGCAAAGAGTAAATAGCCGAGGAGTAAAATCAGACTTGCTTTTAGAAATTTCATCATCAATCCTTGATTATAATTTCGGGAAAATCCTGTTCCCATATAGATAATTGTATCAATTTGAAGCATCAATTTCCAGCATTTACCGAATGGAGTATTTTGCTCCAGTACCTTCTAAGTGTCTGTTTACTCGTACATTGGAAAAGCTTACCCGCTCAAAAAGAACAGGGAACTCACGTACTATAGAAGAGTGTTGGTGTTAACTTTTTAGGAGGGTTAAGCTTTGGAATTTTATGACAGAAACGATAGATCGATTAAATCACTGGTAGAGCTAGGTACAAAAGGATTTTTCCCTCTCTTTGACAACAACTGGCTCAACGATTTTTACGCCGAAAAACCAAAAAAGCTAACAGGAAATGAAAAAGTTAAGGCCAAAAAACTTTTAAAAAGAGTTTCTAAACATAGAAGTTTAGAAAGAAAAAAAACAGTAATCCTTTCAATGAATGCTGAAGAAAGACATCTTATCTTAAAGGCTTTCTTCAAGATGGTTGAGAATAAGATTCTCGATACTAAACCCGAGATACAATAGACTATGTTTCTAAAAAACACTGCCATTGGCTTTATTCTGTTTAATTTTTTAATGATCCTTTTCATTGGAAGAGCACAAGCTGAATATCGCGTTTATCAATACAGTGTTAAATATAAAAAATTATACGAAGTAGATACAAAACCTTATTTAGTAACTTCAACTCTCGACCCCGTTAGTTATGTTGCCTACCATGGAGGTAGTCAAACCATGGCCATAGATCTTCTTAGATCATGGGTTTGCAAAGGACATACAGGTCAATTAAAAGCACACTGCCCTTCTCCCTACGAAAAGGCAAAAGAAGTAAAAGGCTTCTAGGAGAACTATTGAAAGTAAGACCAGTCGAAGAACTTTCATGGCATAAAAGTAAGCTCAAGCAGCTTAAGAAAGATCGTCAACGTCAAATTGAGGAGCAAGAAAAGCAAACTCAACTAATCAGAAAAGACTATCAAAATAAAAAAGCACAGGTTCAAATTCAAGGTGAAGAAGACCTCCATGTCGCCGTTACAAATAATAGGCAAGAAATTGACAAGGCCATGGCAGGTAAGAAAGAAAAATTAGAGAAATTCAAAACTGAGAATATTAAGCATCAAAAAGTTCTTGAGGATCAAAGACTTGATCTAGATAAATATAACGACCTACGCTCTACTGATATGAACACCCAATTTGAAGAAAAGTACAACAACCTTTTCCAAGAAGGTAATGAGAAAGTACAAAACTTTGAAGAAGAGATTAATAGAAGAATTGCAAATATTAATGAGGATTCAAATTTAGAAGTTAGTCATTATCGCGCAGATATGAATGCTAAACTCGAAGATTCGGCCAATGACTTTGGTTCAAGAGTTAAAGATAAGCAAGATGTTCATAAAGATATGCTACGAAGAAACGATATTAAGCACTCTGCAGAAGTAGGTAGAAAAAGACTTGAGCATAGAGACAGTACCTCAAAACTACTCTTAACTCAGAGGAACGAGACTCAATCTAGAAATATTTTACATGGTGAGAAGCTTAAAACAATGGATGACCATCATGCCGAACAAATAAAATCCAAGCAAAAAGCTTTTGAGTTAAAAACGAAAAGAATGGATGAGGAGCACTTAACGGTTCTAGAGTTAATGAAAGAACGTTTTGCCCAAAGATTAAATGCCCTTAAAGACGGTTTCTCTAAGAAGAAGACAATGGTTGAGAATAAGAACTCTGATAGTTTTTATAATGTTGGAAAGATCTCTCCTACCATTAAAGAGAACGTAGATTCTTACGTTGTTTCAATGAAAGTTCCCGAACATGAAAAAGAAAATATTACTATTTCTCCTCGAAATAGATATATCAAAATAACCTATCATAGAAAGCATTCTGCTCGAGTTGAAGAGCAAGATGGCAGCGCTCACACTTCAAAGCGAACAGAGTTAATGACAAAGCAAATTCCTACGACCGAAATCTTAAATCATAAGGGCGTGACTCAAAAATATGAGAATGGTGTGCTGATGTTTAAAGTTTTAAAAGCCTAAGAGTTAGAATCTTCTGAATAATCTTCGTTACTCGCAAAGTGATAATTTACTTTTTTAACCTGAATAATAGTTCCAAGTTCCTCCATAAGCATGGGGACTCTTCTAGGATGAAGCGTGATATAAATATTTAGTAATCTTTGATTAGAGTTGGGGTCCACAATTTTTTCATAAATTTCATGAATAACATCAACTTCTTGCAGTACAACTTCTTTAACTGAGTTTTTGACTCCCCCTTTAGATAAAATCTCAAGATGAACTGTTTTTTCATCACCCTTTCTCTCTAGAAGCGTGTAAATTGGCCCAATAAAAGTAAGAACTAATAATACAGTTACAGTAAAAATAGTTGCTACCACGGGATAACCCATTCCTACGACCATTCCTATCGCGGCCACAAGCCAAATTGTCGCTGCAGTTGTCATTCCAACCACAGAGCCACGAGATTGAATTATCGCCCCCGCCCCAAGAAAACCAATCCCGCTAACGATCTGAGCCGCAGTTCTATTTGGGTCTGCCGTGGCCACATCGCCGGAAGCAATTAGACTTACAGCAGTATACATACATGCACCCAGGCAGATTAGCATATTGGTTTTTAAGCCAGCCGACTTCATCTTCTTTTCTCGGTCATAGCCAATAAGAAGACCGAGTATAGTGGCAGTAATAATTTTTATTCCAAAGCCATAATAAAGGCTGACTGGACCGAGAAATTCAATAAACATTTGCTTCATAATGATGTACCTTATAATAAGTATAACCCAAAACCTTAATAAGTTAAAAATACTTTATGAAAAGACCCCATCTTGTCCATTTTCTTTCGATTATTACTGACGAATACATCGCTATAAAAGCTTCAGTAACAATGAAGGAAAATAGTTTGGCTCAAGGTAATAATCCTGTAGATCTAGAAAAGCTAGCTCCTAGCTTTCCTATTCAGGCCTTTCGTCTTTTGAATGCCTATGAATTCAAGCTTAAAATCGTTGGGCTGGACGAAAATCAAAATGAAATTTATAAAAAGGTTTTTGATTCCGACTCTTACGGAAACTTTAATTTCAAAATTCCTTTAAGGGATGAGACAGGAGATGTTGTTATTCTTCAGCTCTATGAAATTGGAAAGGAACCAGGCTTAGAAATTCATCTTGGAACAGCTATTCCCCTTAAGATTACGGACCCAAAAAAAATCGTTATTTGCGACTTTGATAAAACTTTAGTGGATACGAGATACTCTACCACTCGTGAGGTGTATAACTCTCTTACAAAACCACTCGATTCCTTTCCTACCTTGGTTAAAAGTGTCGATATTTTGCAAGCTGTTATCCGAGAAGGTTATCATCCTTTTATTTTGTCTGCCTCCCCGCATTTTTATGAGGATGCGATGAGAGATTGGTTATACCAAAATCATATTTATACGGCAGGTATTTTTCTTAAAGATTACCGTAAGATATTTAGTTTTTTAGAAGCGGACTTAACTCCTAAAGACTTAAAGATACAAGGACTCTATAAGCTTAACCACCTCCTTGATATTCTTTTAATGACCGGTATTCCAAGAGAGCTGGTTCTCATGGGAGATAATTTTGAATCTGATCCTATTATCTACTTAACGATGGCCATGGTTCTAAAACAAGATCACGAACCCTGGAAACTTTGGAAAATTGTTAAAAGCCAGGATTCCTTTCAATTGAATAAAAAACAAAATAGCCAGTTTTTAAACAAGATCTATCAACTCAACAATATGATTACGAGACTAGATTATGAACCTTCTTTAAAGATCTATATTCGTAAAAAAGCTATGGAAACCCAAATCAAAGTTCCCCACGCTTTCGAGGGAAGACTTCCTTTAATTGAACTTTATGACGGGATGCCTTTATTAGCCAAGCAAGATACTGGGGGCGAAAAAGACGATATAACCGACGCTAAAATAGAGTCCCATCCGGTGGAATCGAACTAACCTCTCATCTCCTGACCTATTTCCTAAGCTTTTAGTGATGGGAAGAGACATAAAATCAAAACCGATAATCTCCAGATAGATTCTAAAAACAGCAAAGATTAAACAAAAGATAATCAATCCTTCATTGCTAGCCATTTCATTCCAGTTTAAAATAGACATTTGAATCCCCTTGCACAGGTTTGTTTTATGACAAGAAATTCAGCGGATTTTCCTATCACCAAACTTATCGGGGACCCCCTTGAGAACTTTTATCAACTTGGCTTAAAAGACAAAGACCGGCATAAAGTAGTCCTTGATCACATAAATAACTTGATTAAAACACCCTGGAAATCCCTCGATCTTGTTGCTGGTGAGGTTTTAAAGCAAGTTCTAAGTAGGACTTTAGCCAGTTCTCCGGAGTTTCAAAAAAACATAGGGGCCTATGCGGAAGGACTCTCAAGGCCAACTGATGAAGTGGCCAGAGGTCTATTAACCCCTGAGCTTTTAAGCTTTATGAGCCGATGGATTCCAGGCATACCTCCAGGTCTACTCGGTTGCTCCAGCTATTTTTCTTGGGATGAAGATGCGGACTCTCCTATTCATGCCAGGATCTTAGATTTTCCCCTTCTGGATAGTTACGATAAAGAAGAAAGAATTTTACTAACAAAATTTAAAGGTCAACCTCAGATACTCTCTTATGGTACCCATGGCATGCCTTACCCAGGGCTCACGGCCATGAATAGTGAGGGAGTCAGCTTTGCCCTTCATCAAAAATTTACTGAGCGTCTAAACTCAAAAGGAACTCCAATCTTTGAGCTTGTTTATCAATTTATGAAAGAAGTTGGCGATAAAAATTCAGCGCTCAAATTTCTAAAAGCGAATCAATCCCTAACAACATGGGGATTAAATATTGGCTTCAAAAATGGCGAAGTTCTAATGGCCGATATTTCTGGAGAAGAGTTTTATTATAGGGAGTTTCAACTCGAACCTGGCAAGGTCCTTTATGTAAATAATAAGCTTGAGAATAAAGAACTTGATCAGTCAAAATTTTATCCTTACGGCTTTAGTGAGTTTAATGATTTAAGGGAAGAAGTTGCCAATGAAAAGATTAAAAAATATCTGCTCGGTAAAAAAATCACCTCAAAGAACTTGTTGGCAACTGTTGCTACCCCCCTAGATTCCAAAAAGCTAAAAAGTCTAAGACCAGATCCTGCCACAATGTCCTCTCTTGGAATTTCTACAATGAACCCTACCACGGGAGAATTTCTCTTTATAGATGGTCCAGCTCCAAAGTATTTTGAAGGGAGTGCATTAGAAGTAAGTAAAGTTTGGGATACTCCGGCCGTAGAAAAAATAAAGATAAAAAAGAAAGAAGTATCTTCAAAATTCAAATCCGGCTTTAGGCATTTGATGCAAGCACAGGTGGCCTTTGATTTATGTAAAAAGCAAGATATCTATCATCATTTGCAAATGTCGATTGAGCTTCTAGATGGGTATAAAGAGCAGGCCTTATCCGAATTTTATTTTCTCGTTTTTCAATACATGGAAGAAAAACATGATAAAACTCGGAGTCACTTACTTGATAAATTTAAACTCTTAGAAGGGAAATTGACTCCCTATCTAGAAGAAAATCGTAAACTCTTTATCTATAGGCTCGAAAGACTGACCAAAGTTGGAATTACGATTAAAGAAGAAGATTTTCTCTTAGAAAACTTCAAAACATTGTTTCTTGAAGAGGAAAAGATACCCAATTTTCTACTCTACAAGGCCACCACCATTTTGCTCAATCCGAGGATTGATATGTGGGATATCGTCCACGCCCACGTAAAGGCTTAAATTGACTCAAAATATTGCCACTTAAACTCATAGTAAACTCAATTAATTCAAGTACTTAACTAAATATTTAGGGAATATTTAAACTCCCCCTAATAATAAAGATATTCCTCTTTCTTGCCGAAAAGAAGTTGAGAGAATGTTTTGGAGGACCGGTATTTTTAAGGCCATTTTTACCCATATTTTTCTATTGTTAATATTCGCTAGTCCATCGGCGTTAGCCTGCCCTGGTGCAGCCGATGCTATGAATAAGATTGTTAACGCTGCTGTTGATGGTAAAAAAACTCCAAATATAAATGCCAAAGTCTTTTCTAATGCTACAGATGATTTAGGTGAATTTACCGAAGTTCTTGTTGAAGGAAATAAGCTCAAGATGTACAAGAACGGACGATTAGTTGACGTTGATCCAAAAGACGTAAAAACGATAAGGGCTTTTGCAAAAGATGCACAGGGAAGAAGAGTTCATACCTTTGTGGCTTCACAAGAGAAAGGCCAAGAAGCAGTATCTAGTTTTTTTAAGAATATTGATTCTGGAAAAATTTCTCCTGATGATGCTAGGGCCCTCGGAAATAATTTTCAAAAAATGTCTGAAGCCGATCAGGCCACCCTCGTCGGGGGAATCGAGAATAAACTTCGCCGAGGAGAGCAAATTACTGAGGCAGAATTTCTCATCGCCGTTAAAGGAACCCCTGGATTTCGAACTGTTCCAGGACCTCCACCTCATCTCGCAGATATTCAAAAAGCATTTAGATCTGGAAATTTAGACGAAGCAGTAGATATCTTAGCAAAGTCTTGGAAAGTCCATGATGCTTCAACTGAAACACAAGGTAGAGTGGCAAGAATAGCAAAGCTTCTTGCGGACAATAAAGGTAATCGCCCTGTAAGTGCTTTAACCGATTTAGGATCTTCGGGTAAACTGCCAGCTAAAGCTGGAGGTGCAGTAGACAATCCACCCGCCATCATACCTGGGAAGGGTGTCGCTCCTACACAAACAAAAGCTCCAGCACTAGGAAAGCCTCCTGGAAAAGGCGTCGAGCCCTATGTGCATAATGGCCAAGTTATGCCAAGAGACAATCCTGTTGAGGTTTTTGTACCAAAAGCAAAACTTGAAAGTCCTGCTATCGATGGCAAGTTTACAGTAGTCGACGATCCAGCACTTGTTCTCAAAGCAGATAACGCCAAACCAGTTGGAGGAAATGTTCCACCAAAACTGGTCGCTCCTGAGCAACCAAAACTTTTACCTGCACCAAAATCGCCGCCTCCTCCACCAATAAAGCCGGTTCCATATATTAAACCTAACCCTCCAGCTGAAATAATTCGGCCAGTTTTATACTCTCCTAGTGGCGCTGCCATAAAACCGTCATTTACATCAAGATACTTAGCGTACTTAAAAAAGAATAAAATAAAGTTAGCTAAAATCGGAGCTGGAATTGCTGGTACTATATTGGCTGCATGTATAATAAATAAAAAGGTGTATGATAAAGAATGTATTGATAGAACAACTCGTTATGTAAAAGATCCTGCCAATTCAAAAGAAGATAGGTTAAAAGGTGCTAAAATTGTTATCACGACTACTAAAAATGAGGACAGGTCTGTTTCTTGCGAATGGAGTATCGTAGTTAAAGGTGAAGATGGTGAAGATGGACCTGTAAATCTTACTTCTGATTTATTTAACCAGTTAGAGGCCAATCATCCCAAACCTGCCAAGTTCACTTGGGGAGATCTAACAGTCGGAAAAGAAAAAGACACTGATAAAGAACTAACAAAAGAAGAAGTGGATTCAATAATTTTAAATGCAGAAAGTTTAGTTACAAATGAGGAAGGAAACTCGGTTGGTGTAAGCTGTATGAAAGGTGACATTCCCGACCAACCTTGCGTGCTTCCTGAGGCGATTGCGGTCTATAGTAGCGCGAAGCTTGTTATGCCGGCCTCCTTAAAAGGTCCAGGGGGAGAAGAAATTGATTCAAGTAATGAGTGTAATAATAGATTAGAAAAAGATCCAAAACCAAGAGTTGAAGACCCAAAACCTGCAGCTACTTCGCCCTCTAGCACTAATGATCTTCCACCAGGAAAAAAAGAAGAGAAAAAAGAAGAGAAAGAAGAAGAAAAAGAAGAGGATGAGTGTGAAACCACTGATACTGATAGTGACTTGCCTTGGTATGAAGCAGAAAAGGAAAACTGCGAAAAACCACCGGCTCAGAGAGTGATTGATCCATTCAATATTCTTCAAGGTAACGATGGGGTTAAACAACCGCTAGTACCGCCGCAACCCATCGTTGTACCACCGAGCAATTTCCCGCCCTACGTGACACCGGGATATTATTGAGAAATTTCTTTTAAGGTTGAAACCTCTAAGTTTAATTTCTCAATTTTCTCTTTGAGCTCAATAATTTTATTATTAAACAAATCCACCTGAGCCTGAATTGAGTTAGTCTCTTCTTTTTTGACGTAGTCAGATACTTTGGAGTTTTCAATTGCTTTTTCAAGCTTTGAGACGTCTGACTTCCACTCTTCCTTAAGCTTTTTCTCTAAGTCTTTAAGCTTTTTATCGAAGTCCTTTTCCATTTTTTTATGTAATGTTCCTATATTGCTAGAAAGCTTCGAAAGATAACCTTCAAGCTTTTCAATTCTTTCAAATTTAGTTTCACCTGCATTCGATCTATCTTTGTATGAAAGATCATTTGCTTTAGAAGTAAAAGGAAGAAAAAGAAGAACTGAGATTATTAAAAACTTCATAAAAGCTCCAATTATTAACTCTACGCTCCTATAATATAACCTTCTCTTCAATTAAAATACTAGGAAATAGAAGATACCGGAGTAAGTTTTGGATGTAATGAAGCAAGAACTGGAATCAAACTTAAAACTTGATAATAGTGTTTTTAGAAATAAAATCCGCTCAGAAAAAATTCCTAAGTATTATTTCGGCCCACTTCACGTGCTCTTTAATGCAGCTTTATTATTCGGATCAATTATTTTCCATGCAAAAAGCTTACAAGCACCAGAGTTAATACACTTTACTCCATTTATTATCATTATCTTTTTAGGAAACCTCGCTGTATTTTTTATTCACAAATACCCTCTACATGGAAGATTTAAATGGAATTCTTATGCCTATGCAAACCACACTAAAACACACCATGTTTTTTACACCGAAGAAAATGTAACATGGAAGGATACTAGAGACTGGTACACCATGTTTTTCCCCCCAGAAATTGTTTTTGCTTTTATCGTTTTATATCACCCAATATTTTATTATCTATTAAAACCAGTTATTGGTAGCAATACCACTCATACTTTTCTAATGGCATCATCGTGCTATTTTATTCTTTACGAAATTATTCATTTTACTAGCCATCTTCCAAGTAAACACCCTTTACTCAAAATACCTTTTTTAAGAATGATGAGAAGGCACCATCAAATACATCATAGTCCTAGATTAATGGGTCATTACAATTTTTGTATTGTTTTTCCACTTGTTGATCATTTACTCGGAACCTTTGTTGACGACAATAGATATAAGGTTCTCACTGGAAAAGACGCCCCTGGGAATGGGGATACACCTAACTAAGAGGTACGCGCCTGTATAGAATTTAGTCAGCTAGGTCATTACTCCCCCTGTTATTTCAATATGTTACACTGGCTTAACTCTTGCAATATTTAAAAGAAAACTAAAATAAGGAAAGACCCATGAAAATCATGACCATACTGATATCTGCATTTTTTATTTTCACTTCAATTGCTAACGCCGCCATCATAAAGAAGTTTGATGAAGCTGGTGAATGTACAAGGTTTAGTCTTAGACATGCTCCAAACGGTGGAAAAGTAAAACTTGAAGCTGGCGAAAAGCTACATATGAAAGGTACTATCTATGGTTTTACTTTTAGAGACCCTAAAGTAGATTTTGAAGACCGTTCAATTTCTGTAAGAGCTGAAGTTTTAAAGTTTGGCTTTAATAAGGACTTAAAGAAAAAGGTTGTTTTAAGGTCTGATAAAGTTGATTTAGATAAGGCCCTTAATCAAGTTAACAGGAAAATCTCAACAATTGATGAAGTTTGCATTAATTCTGAAGGCGAATTAGTGGATTTTGTACTACCTAAGAACTAGAAATTATACTATTTGGAGTCAAAGCTTAGATCAAAAAAACGATCAAACCAGGCTCCAAATCCTCTAATTCCCCAGTGCCCACCAAATGGGATTAAGTATAGACGCTCTTCTTCTAGGTCTAGTCTATTAAAGACCTCGGGAACATTTAAAAAATCATCTAAGCTAGAGACAATTCTTGTTTTATTATAGCCATTTTCTTTAGCTAAATTTACCCAAGTATCAATTCTCCCCCATTTAGATTTAATAAGACTTAGTCCCCTAGGATTATATTTTCTATAAAAATTAGAGAAGTTCATATTCTTTCTCCATTTCTTATAACCTTTTTTTGGAACTGAATTTAAGTTATTCAACTCATCAAAGAGTTCAATGCTTTTAATCATATGTTTATGAAAACCGCCATAGATAGTAAGGAATTTTGCATTTTCAAAAAGTTTTGAGTCGTATTCAGACTGATTCTCTTTTTTACATATTTTCCAGAAAATCGGCGCGATTTTCACTAAGCTCGTATTCAATCTTTCTTTTACATCGGTCATAAGTTTATCTAAATAAACAATAGTTTCCGACCATATCATTGGGGCCGCTATAGATGTTGCATATCCAGTTAAGATTGGTGCACCAGAAATTGAATCCATTCCGGCCACCATTGCAGTAATATAACCACCACCGCTTATTCCCATGACCGAAATTTCATCCTCTAAAAAATTGAGGCTACTTAATCTTTCATAAGCAGAACGCATGGCCATATAGATGGCTTCCCCTTCTTTTACAAAAGAGCCCATAGTGAAAAATGGTCTTTCTCCTACGAACTCAACTCCCCAAGGGTTTGGAAGTGTAACGACATGGTAGCCTTTTTTATAAAAAAGTTCGGCCATTCTTATTGGCTGTTCAGACTTAGTTGTGGTGAAGGCCCCAGGAAGGACAAACATAAGAGGAGCTTTTTTAGGCACACCGTTTTCATTTTGTAGAACGAAGACGGACGGCAACCTACCGCTATTCATAGTATCTACTCTCACTCTTTTATGTTGGACTACGGCCCCGTCTATATCTTTATATTTAATTTTCTTTGCCTTACAAACCCCGATCATGGTCGAGGCAAAAGGATTAGAAAATGTTGTATTAAGGGTCAGGAGGTGATCTCTTGATTCATCCGACCACCAACGACTGGCGTTAGCAGCTGAACTAATGCAAAAAAGCAGTAGAAATACTGAAACAGTTTTCAAAATAGACCCCAAAAAATTTGTTAAGTTCGCTTAACATAAATCTAACCCTTGAACATGGCAACACTAGGCGGCTAGAATAGAGATATTATGAAAACTTTACTGCTCTTTTTTATTATATTTCAGGCACATGGCGCTTCGCACAAATGGTCCTATGCAGACCCCTCTACGAAGGGGGTAGATCCCGTTAAATGGAATAAGTTCCTAGAATTTGCCCGCGATACCAAGAGCGGTCATTCAACCAACGCGCTCTTTATCTATTACGATGGAGCAGTCATTCATCATTCAACCTACAATGGCTTTAAAAAGAATCAACCTCATCGGCAATGGTCAATTAGCAAGAGCTTTACGAGTGCTCTTGTTGGGATAGCCGTCCAAAAGAAGATCATTGATATAGAAACCCCTGTTAAAAAATTTTACTCATTACATAAGAATACAAAGTTCGGCCCTACCTTAAAAGACCTTCTTGGTATGAGTAGTGGGCTGGACTGGAATGAAGGTTACGAAGGAAGCCCCTTAAAAAGTAATGTGATCGCCATGCTTTACACTGAGGGTTTTAACGATATGGCAACCTATACGGCCAGTCGTCCAAGCAAATCAATCCCAGGAGAGAAGTTTTATTATTCTAGCGGAGAAACTAATCTTATTATGGGTATGCTTAAAAAAAGTCTTGGAATAAATGATTACGCTAGTTTTCCTTGGACGGCCTTATTTGACCCCCTTGGAATTAAGACGGCAACTTGGGAAAAAGATCAATCTGGAACTTTTGTTGGATCCTCTTACCTATATATGTCACCAGAGGATTTAGCTAAATTTGGTTTACTTTACCTTAAGAAGGGAAAATTTTTAGGAAAGAAAATTTTAGATCCAGAATGGGTCGAGTTCTCCCATACCTTAGCCCCTCCTTTTTATAAGATGAAGATTGAAGGCAAAGAAAAAGTTGAGACTTATGGAGCCCAGTGGTGGCTAAACCTTGATCTTCCAGGAAAGAAAAACACTAGGTCTTATCCTGGTTTTCCTACTGACGCCTATATGGCCCTAGGACACCATGGACAAATATTGGCCATAGTTCCAAGTAAAAAATTAATAATTGTTAGAAATGGAGCAGACAAAGACGAAAGATTAGATAAGATTAAATTCTTCAAGCTCCTCGTGGAGGCTTTACCATGAGACATTTATTCTTAGTAATACTTCTATTTTCTTTATCTGGTTGTAAGTTCCCAAAGGTCGTTTCAGCCTTTTATGCCAAAGAAGTTTGCTCTTGCTTATTTGTTGAAAAACAAAAAGAGGAGTATTGCCATGAGTATGGAAAACAAATTATTCCTATATGGACTAAAGAGATTGATTACAAAAATAAGAGCGTTAAAGCCTTTGGTCTATGGAAGAGTACTGAAGCTAGCTTTATTTCCTTGCGAAGTGGCTGTCAGATAGTAAAATAAAATATGAGCAAAATATTAAGGCAATACTTACCAGATATATTTTTTGAAAAGAAAGGAGTTAGATCTGCATCCACGATCCTCCTAATTGCTTTGATAATGCTTGTCGTTGAATACTATGGCTGGCAAGGCCCATTTTTTAATTTTGCAAAAAGCTCCCCTCTTTTGAGGTTTGAAGATAAAAATATGGTCTTTTTTATGGCCCAAGTTTTTACTTCATCAAGCTTCGCTCTCTTTTTCTTTTTAATTCCACTTTGTTTCAACTTCTTTTTACCAATCGATCCGGACAATAACCAAGTGGGTTTATCTCTACCAAAGAAAGGCACTCTTCTTAAAGACTATGCCCCTCTAGTTATCATAATGATTCCTGTACTGTGGATTGCTTGTTCAAATCCTTCTTTTTATAAATTTTATCCACTTTATAAACCCACCAGTTTAAAGATGCTTCTCTTATACGAAATTGTTTATCTTACCCAATTTGTTTCGGTTGAGTTCTTCTTTAGAGGTTTTGGGATTTTTCGTTTAGAAAAACTTTGTCCAGGATATGGAGTTCTACTTATGGTAATTCCCTATTCTTTTGTTCATATACATAAACCCTTTGGTGAGGCTCTAGGAAGTATAATTGCTGGTGTCATCTTAGGAAGGCTGGCCCTTAAATCTAATTCCATTTGGCCAGGAGTTTTAGTCCATGCTTGTATAGCCTTATCAGCGGACCTCTTTAGTCTTTATCATTCAGGAAGATTAGCTCAGCTCTTTTAGAAAACTTTTCTTTAATAGCTTATGAAAACTGTACATAGGTGCTTCAAATTGAGGAGCGTAGACGCCGCAATCATAAACTCCAGAGTTAAGGCCTGTTTGAACCATATCGCAAATATCAATATCTTCTAGTTGAACTTTCTCGCTGGCCTTTAAAGCGTCATCAACGTCTTCTACTTTCTCTTCATGAAAATAGTCGAAGACAACCTTACAGCGGTTCTCATTGATAGGTATAACCCAGTTTGTGTCCATCCATTTACCATATCGATTGATCATAAAATTGGGATATACCCAGGTGTACTCTGCTTCACCTTCTACCCGGCCTTGAACCTCATCGCCTTTTACTTCTGAGGCCTCACCGGCGCATCGTTGTACGCTGAAAGTTTCATTTATTTCTGTCTTATAAGAAGAAATATCTAATTGAGTACTAAGCCCTGGGTGCATATGGGGAACATGATAACCACCATCAAGATAATTATCTACATACACTTTCCAGTTACATGAAATTTCATACTCAATCCTTTTAATAAAATGAAGGCCACTATATTGGCCCTGTTCAAAAAAGTTTAGAAGCTTAGGTGAAACTTCCTGTGCCTTACCCCCAAAAAACAAAAAGATAAAAGGTCCGATTAACTTCAGTGGAATTTCTTTTAAGTTAAGATCTTTCGAGTGGACTTCTTTTATGGCCCCAGCTTTTGGTATTTTCTTAAGTTTTCCTTCTAGGGAATACTCCCATCCGTGGTATGGGCAAGTTAACTTTTCAGCTTTTCCTTTTCCTCGAGCAACACAAGTTCCATGGTGTGAACAAATATTATAGTAGGCTTTTACGTCCTCTCCCTTACGTAAAACGACAAAAGGCTTATTAAGGAGTTTTCCTGTAAAGTAGTCCCCTTCTTTTTGCACGTCACTAAGGTGTCCAACAAAGTTCCATTCATTTTGAAAGACGGCCCTTTTCTCCAAATCCAAAAAACTTTTTTCTACATACCAAGAAGCAGGAGGCGTAAATGCGTTATCTACTTTTTGTGAGTCATCAAATTTTTGAATTTCTTTTATTAAATTCACAGGATCTACCTTCTCTTTAAAAGAAGATATTATAGGACAGGGTTCTAGAGTATATCCAGCTTTTTGAGTTTTGCTCTTTTCGTCATTTCTTTAGAAGAAGAAAGTAACAGTAAATGTGCGTCAGAGTCCTCTAGGGATGCTTGCTCTTGCTCACCATTAGGCGACGGACTAGGAGCTGCAGGAGCTTTTGGGTCAGTCCAATCTGGTGCTTTAGGTCCTTCAAAAGGCACTATATTCAAAGCCATAAAAAAAGCCTCCGTAACTCTTATTTTATCACGAAGGCCGATATTCTTATAAAATGTTTAATTTCAATTAGTTAAAGCTAATTTTCATACTCGGATCTCCAAAAAGGTGATACCAGATCAAGTTCTCTTCAGCAGCTTCTCTATCATCATAGGTTTCTAGTAAATGAAGCTGTCCTTTAAGAAGAGCCTCTCCTAAGGTATTAAACCCGTCTTTTGCAATAGCCTTATTAATCCCTTTGGCCATTACCGCTGGGGGATGCCATGAAATATCAACTGATCCACCGTAGTAAGCAACAGCTCCAATTGGTTGCCCATTTTTCGTTTCGTTCATAAACCTTTCACCTAGACGACCTTCATATGAAAATCTCCCATTCTGGCAGGCAACGTCGATAATGACTGGCTTAACAATTCCAGGGTTAAGGTCTTTAATATGAGCAGAGTTATAGTCACCCCTGTTAACTGATGACCATGAGTCCCCTGAACCATGTCCAATATAAGACAGCCAATGAGCTCCCTCATTAAGCGCCTTATTAATATTTCTCGAGTTTGAGTTTGATCTTTCTTGTAAATAGAGACTAGCTTTTGTTCCAAACACGTCTTTAAATTCTGCATGGTAACTTTCCATATATTCAACATCAGAAGGGTTTGATCCTTCATCACTAGCAATACCTACAAAGTGATTACGTCCTCGATTTTGAGCATAAGATTTTGAATCATATTCTTTAATTTTCTTTAACTGGTTAAGAACATCTTTCTCCGTATCGGCTACGATTCTTCCATAAAAGACATCAGGAATAATATCTCCGCTTCCACCCATGGTGAAATAAGCTGTATCACTTGGAGTTTCTGCATCTGAAGAAGTGCTCTTATATTCAGTTGGCATAGTTTCTTCATGACCTATCAGTAAAGCAAAGCTATACCCATTTCTTCTATATTCTTCATGTAAGAATGACTTTAATTTTTCTGATGTCTTCCCTACTGTTTTAAGATCTACGACTTTAACTTTAAAACCTTGTGATCTTTTATAATCTGCGAGCTTGTTGGTTGCTTTTACAAGGTGAGAAGCCGCTACCATAAGATAATTTTTGTTTGAGGAAACTTCTTTACCCGCTTCTTCAGTATTAAAATTTATTCCTCCACCTCTGACTTTAGTCAAACTAAACTCTAGCTCAGGATAGATTTCAAATTTACTATCTTTATATTTCGCTGGCGAGATCGTTACTTTTGAAAGTTTTTCTCCTCTAAAATCACCGAGATATTCTATCTTATAAAGAGCTCTTCCTTCTTCATATTTTAAGATATCAATATTTGGATCTAGGTTCTTATCTTTAGCACAACGACATGGAAGCTCTCTTGCTGGTGTCGGCTTAAGTCCCTTTACTGTAAATGCTTTTCCCTTTTTTAAGTTAACTTTAAAGTCACTAGGAGCCCCTTTTACAATAAAACTATGATAAGGAAGTGAAGGCTTCGATACTTCCTTTGTGTTTTCCATTCCTTCAACCACTACGGAGCTAAACTCATCCTTTAAAATTCCATAAGCCTTATCTTCTTCAGAACTAAATGAAGGAATTAAAAATTTAACCTTTATTGATTGATTCGTTTGAGTCCTCTCAACAACTTCACCTCTTAAGAGGCTTGTTTCAAGGAGTTGATATACTTTCGCTTCTGTGGCGAACGAAAGCATTAGCAATAGCCATATAAAGTTTTTCATAAACTCTCCGCAGGTTTAAATGGGGTATGAAGACTTAACGGTGAGTTTTTATGGAGACGTGATTTTCTAAAGCTTATGAGTATCTGACAGGCAGTAATTCCCAGCAACGCACGGCACTATCTGCCGAGTCACTTTCGTCATGCGTCTAGTAACTGAAATCTGGCGAATTTTCTCACGAAATTTTAACAATATCCGAGTCACAAGCTCGGTATTTTATGCTACATTCCCGTCCACTAAACATATTCAAAATTGAACAGTTTTCATAACTTAAGGAGAAGCCCCCATGCTAACTAGAATCTGTGCCATCGTGTTCATCGCTGCGACTTTGGTCTCTTGTGTAAAAGACGACAAACTCGGAAGTAAGAACAACCCAGTTAAACTTTATTTCACTCCGTCAGTTGATAGCGACACTATCGCTTCAAACTCTACAGACTTTTTAAAATTTCTAGAAAAAGAAACGGGACTGGTTTTTAAAACAGGTATCCCTACTAACTATATTGCCGTTGTTGAAGCCTTTGGTTCAAAAAGAGCTGATATCGGAGTTATGAACTCATTCGGCTATATTATGGCCAACTCTAAATACGGGGCTGAAGCAAAATTAAGAGTTATTCGCTACGGACATGATTACTACCAAGGACAAATTATCGCCCATGTAGACAGTGGTATTAAAAGTATTGAAGACTTAGAAGGAAAGAAATTTGCTTTTACTGACCCTTCATCAACTTCCGGTTATATGTTTCCTCTTAAAATAATGAAAGATGCCAAAGTTAATCCAAGCAACACAACTTTTGCAATTAAGCACGATAACGTTGTTACTATGGTTTACCAAAAGCAAGTAGATGCCGGTGCAACTTATTATTCTGCCCCGTCTTCTTCCGGAGAAATCAGAGACGCTCGTTCTAGAGTAAAAACTCAATTCCCTGATGTAGAAGACAAAGTAAAAATTATTACAACTACTGAAAAAATTCCAAATGACCCATTTGTCTTTAGAAAAGACCTTCCAGCTGAAATAACAACTAAGTTCATTGCAGCTCTTAAAAAGTACATCGCGACCGAAGCCGGTAAAACAGTTTTCAAAAATATCTATTCGGTAGATGGAATTATTGAAACAAGTGATTCTGACTACAATGGTCTTAGAGAGATGATTAGGTCAGTTGATATCGATATTGAAAAACAACTTAAAAACTAATTCCTAAGTAAGGATTTTAAAAAATGTTAGAGATTACAGATCTACAAAAAGTTTATCCCAACGGAACTCACGCTCTTAAAGGGGTAAGCTTTGGTGTTAATAAAGGAGAATTCCTTGTTATTATCGGCCTTTCAGGTTCCGGTAAGTCAACTCTCCTTCGTTGTATAAACCGTCTTCACGAACCAACTTCAGGAAGTATAAAGTTTGAAGGTGAAGAAACTATTACTAAAAGAGGAAAAGAGCTTCGAAGCCTAAGGGCGAGAATTGGAATGATTTTCCAGCACTTTAATCTTATCCCAAGAAGGTCAGTTTTAACGAACGTTCTTTCCGGAACTTTGGCCAGAACTGGTGTTTTTAATTCTCTCTTAGGAATATATTCTGAAGAAGAAAAGAAAAAAGCTATGGAGTATATCGAAATCGTTGGTCTGACAGGAAAGGAGAACCAACGTGCCGATAACCTTTCTGGTGGTCAGCAACAAAGAGTTGCTATTGCTAGAGCTCTTATGCAAAACCCTAAAATCTTACTTGCTGATGAGCCAGTTGCTTCACTTGATCCGGCAACCTCTCATTCAGTTATGAAGTACCTTAAGAAAATTAATGAAGAACTTGGTGTTACTGTTGTCTGTAACCTTCACTTTCTTTCTCTTGTTCGACAGTACGCTGGTCGTGTGGTGGCACTGAAAGATGGTAAATTAATTTACGAAGGCTCACCTCTAGAGATTGATGAGGAATGGTTTCAAACAATTTACGGTGAAGATGCCGTTGAAGTAACGATCAATTAAGGAATAGATAAAGATGGCAACAAAAACAGAAAGACTTCCTCACGAACCGACAAATATGCAGCTTGTTCAAAAAACAGGACAAGCCTTTTGCCTAGATGTTTTTCTATGGTTTTATGTGGTTCTAGCAAGTCATAAGATTGTATACGAAAAGATTATATTAGGCTTACGTTACCCAGACTTCCATTGGAACCAACCGCTAACTGCACTTGGTGTAGGTATCGTGGTTGCACTAGCCTTGTTCTTTACAAGGCTTTCAATTGGTAAGGCTTGTTTTGGTTTATATGAGCGTGATCCTAATTACCCAATAATGAAGGAGCCCTTTTCATTACTTGGTGTTTTTATACTAATTATTACTATTATTTCTGGGGTTTTTATTACCCAAATTAGTATTAGAGAGTTTCTTTCAGAGTCAGGCCTTCAAGGTGCCAGAAGAATTTTCACGGCACTCTTTCAGCCAAATATGGCCATTTTTGAAGCTGCTCTCTTTGCTGCGATTGAAACCATCTATATGGCCTTCATCGCAACAATAGCTGCACTTCCTTTTGCTTTTCTCTTCGGTTTTTTCGCCGCGAGAAACTTAATGGCAGATTCTAAGTTCTTTTTTACGATCTATGTTCTTATTAGATTTTTTCTAAATATGACTCGTTCAATTGAACCTTTAGTATGGGCCATCATCTTCTCAGTTTGGGTTGGGATTGGACCTTTCGCAGGTATGTTAGCCTTAAGTTTACATTCGGTTTCATCACTAGCGAAACTTTATTCAGAACAGATTGAGAATATCTCTGATGGACCAATTGAAGCTATTAAAGCGACTGGAGCCCATCCTATTCAAGTTGTATGGTATGGAGTTGTGCCTCAAATTGTACTACCGTACCTATCATTCACAATCTATAGGTGGGATATCAACGTCCGTATGGCCACAGTTATTGGTCTAGTTGGAGGCGGTGGTATTGGTACAATGCTTATGCAGTACCAAGGCTTAGCGAAATGGAATGAAGTAGGACTTCTTGTTCTTGTCATTGCGGCTATCGTTTGGGTAATGGATTACAGCTCTTCAAAAATTAGAGAAGCTATAAAATAATAATTCTGTAGGAATTATATAGAAAAACGAAAAGGTCCTTCGGGACCTTTTTTTTTGTAAACAAGGAAGTAGTTTATGAAACTTGGAAACTATGTTCAGGGCGCTTGGACAGAAGGAACATCAAACTTTGCACCGCTTTTCGATGCCTCTACTGGTGAAACAATTGCCGAGGCATCCACCGAAGGAATCGATTTTGGTGAAATGCTTGGGTATGCAAGAACAATTGGCTCCCCTGCTCTTAGAAAACTAACATTTCATGAAAGAGCGCGAATGCTTAAAGCTTTAGCTCTACATTTAAATTCTAAGAAGGATGAGTTTTATAAAATTAGCTTTAAGTCTGGAGCAACCAAAATTGACTCCTGGATTGATATAGAAGGGGGTTTTGGAAATCTCTTTACCTATTCCTCCATCGGCAGAAGGCAGATGCCAAATACTCCTCATTATGTAGATGGCAGCTATGTCCCTCTGTCAAAAGAAGGAAGCTTTGGAGGACACCATATTCATGTTCCTAAAGAAGGTGTGGCCATTCATATTAACGCCTTTAACTTTCCTGTTTGGGGAATGTTAGAGAAAATTGCCGTAAACCTTTTAGCAGGGGTTCCAGCAGTGGTGAAGCCCGCAACCTTAACCAGCTACTTAACAGAAGCGGTAGTTCGAGAGATTATTTCCTCTAAAATACTTCCAGAAGGATCACTTCAACTTATCTGTGGAAGTGCTCGAGGAATTCTAGATCACGTGGAGTCCCAAGACGTCGTGACCTTTACTGGTTCAGCAACAACTGGAAAAATGTTAAAGTCACATAAAAATATCGTCGATCATGCAGTTCCATTTAATATGGAAGCTGACTCACTCAATTGCTCTATTTTAGGCCTCGATGCCAAGCCAGATACTGAAGAGTTTAAAATCTTTATTAAGGAAGTGGCAAAAGAGATGACGGTAAAGGCGGGACAAAAATGTACGGCCATTAGAAGAATAATCGTTCCTGAAAATTATATTGAAGAAGTTCATCTTGGTCTAAAGGATAGACTTTCCAAAACTACCATAGGTAATCCAGCCACTGATGATGTTCGTATGGGGCCTCTTGCTGGTAAATCTCAGCAAAAAGAAGTGATGGAAAAAATTGAAGAGCTTTCTAAATGTTGTAATATTCTCGTTGATGGACGTGAAAATATAAATTTGGTTAGCGGAGATATTGAGAAAGGCTCATTTCTCTCTCCTACCCTTCTACACTGCCCTCACCCACTAACATCAAGTGCCCCTCACGATATTGAGGCGTTTGGTCCTGTTTCTACAATTATGGGGTATAAAGACGCTCAAGAAGCGATCACCCTTGCTAAGCTTGGCAAAGGATCCCTTGTTGGTTCAATTGTTACAGCTGACGATAATTTTGCGACTGAGGTTGTATTAGGAAGTGCAAGTCACCATGGAAGAATGATGGTCCTTAATAAAGATTCCGCTAAGGAGTCAACGGGTCATGGCTCCCCAATGCCGCATTTAGTTCACGGAGGACCCGGAAGAGCCGGTGGCGGTGAAGAGATGGGAGGAATGAGAGGTGTTTTTCATTATATGCAAAGAACCGCCATTCAAGGACATCCCACGACTTTGTCTAAGATCACCGGAGTTTACCAGCCAGGAGCAGCACAACCTGAGCCCGAGGTTCATCCTTTTAGAAAGTATTTTGAAGAAATCGAAGTGGGCGATACTTTAGTAACCGGTACTCGCGATATTACAAAAGAAGTTATTGATGAGTTCGCCGAGTTAAGCGGCGATCATTTCTATGCCCATAAGTCAGATAGTGACTTTGAAGGCACTCTTTTTGATTCACAAGTTGCCCATGGTTATTTTTTAATTTCTGCCGCCGCTGGACTATTCGTAGACCCTCCAAAGGGACCGGTTCTGGCCAACTACGGAATTGATGAACTTCGATTTATAAAGCCCGTCTACGTAGGCTCGAAAATTCACGTGAGATTTACTTGTAAAGAAAAAATAGACCAAGAGCCCAGAGAAGATGAAGTTCCAAGAGGCGTTGTTAAGTGGCAGGTTGATATTAGAGACGAAGAGAATGAGTCTGTGGCCCTAGCAACGATCTTAACTTTAGTAGCCAATAAACCTAACTAGTTAAATATTGGTTTAATTACGCTTGGCAGAAAAATTGATTTTAAGTACTGCCCTAGATATACATGGGGCGTAAGATAAATGATTGGGGGTCAAATGAGATTATTAATTATCATTGGTTTTTTTATGGTGTCGACAGTCCATGCAAAAAACTCAGTAAATGGAACACTATCAAAAATTAATTCCTTTCTTAATAAGAAAGAAAACTACCTACAAACTTCGCTTGGTTTTGGTATGGGAAAGTTTTCAAGAGGAAAGAAATTTGACGATAAATATAGTGCCAATCAAACAACAGTGGAAGGTGGTCTTACTGTAGGTCTCCCAATTAAAAACTTCTCAACAACAACACTTTTGGGTTTTTCTTTAATTAACTTTAACGACAAAGACCTTCTAAAAGGACAGCAAAAATTTACTGCCGGTTCAGAGGTAGATAAACATAATGCTCGAGAGTTTTCAATCAGACAAAGGCTACACTATGACCTTTATATTAAAAAGATTACAGTTCGACCTTTTTTAGAGTTAGGTTACGGTTTCGGAGATTATGATTACTCAGTTAAAAATCCGTCCAAGAATTTAGATACCGAAGTTGATACAGGTTATACTCGTTTAATTGTGGGTATGGGCGCTCAAGCAGAATATAAAAACTTTTTACCTTTTATGAAACTTGAACTGGCCAATATGAATTATTCAGATGAGTCGGAAGTAAGTACTAAAAATGGGGCTAAAATACAAAATACTACTCCAACAACTAAATCAGACCTTGAAGAGGGTAACTCTTTTATTATCTCTACTGGTTTAGGATATAAGTTTTAAAGACAGCTTTTATTGACTTCCGGATAAGTTACGACCCACGACTTTTTTAAGTTGTGGGCACGTCTTATTTCGCAGGAGTTTTTAGACATATCTTTTTTCTCCCTTCCGCTATAATACTCCCAAAGTATATCGTCGTAGGTTCTAACGCTAACTATGGCGATTTGGTTTTTTAATAGACTTTTAATATTTTCATCAAAGTATTCAGGAAGAGAAGATAGGTTTTCCTTACAATTATCTTTGATATTCGCTACAAACTCTTTAAACTGTTCACTTGAATTAAAATCATTTCCAACGATCGTAGGGATATGTCCAGTGCCATTAGTTTTAGGGAATTGAATTAGATTTCCAGACTTTAATTTTTGTTTAGAACCTATTCTTACTTTTCCTTTATCTGTTAAAGAACACCAAAGTTTAAAGCTAGGACCGACAAAGACCTTTCTTCCTTCAGTCATTTTATAATTATCTGAAGATAGTAAAAAAGGTGAAATAATTAAGAATAATAAAGCTCTCATAAAACTATTGTAGTTGATACAGAGCGCTAGTGTTTTCAAGGGCATACTCTTCCTATACAATGCTTCCCATGGGACTTTTATATCCATTTCCGGCCAGTGAACAAGAAGTTGATCGAATTGCACAAACTAAAGATTCGATTACTCTAAAAACCTACGGTCTCCCTATGATTTTCTGGGGATACTTAGCTGCATTTCTTGTGGTGATTTTTGCCATGGTTTTGGCCATTAAAGGTCCACTTATGACCATGATGAGTAGTGATGATCCCATCAATACAAAGCTAGCATATCTAGTTTTGGCCACTCTCTTTATTCTGCCATTTACTGCACTAGCTGCCTTCTTCTATGAAAAATGGTTACATAAATCTGGAGATCAGCTCACTATTATCCATCGAGTCTTTTTTCTTCCAGTTCTTAAAAAGTCATATTTACTCGACTCAAAAACTCCATTTCTTGTAGAGCATTTTATGGATTCACCCAATATTGCTAAGCTAGAAAAAAAGCCTGAAATGCGTGCTTTTGAAAATCAAGGGCATTTTCTACTCCACGCTCATTTAAGTGATGGTAGTTTTTTAACGATCGATAGACACTCTAGAAAAGCGGACTTAGACAAGATAAACGAACTACTTAGTAAATTTTAACATAGGTTTCAGGTATGGCCATTACAGGAATAAGAAGCTTTCACTACTCCACCAATAAGCTAGAAGAGGCTAAGAAATTTTATATAGAGGCCCTAGGCTTTGAGTTAGATTATGAGCAACCTGGTTGGTGCGCTTTAAAAATGGGCGGCGTGCAAGTTGCTCTTCACCCTGAAGAAGAACCTATTCCTGAAGTACCTAGAGACTCCCATGGACCAATGACAGGCGGCTGCTTAACTCTTAAGTCAGATAATATTCCAGAGGACAAAGCATTACTTGAAAAGCATGGGGCAAAAATTTTGGGAGATAATGATATGCCCTGGGGGCATATGCTTGTTTTTGAAGATCTAGATAAGAACGTTCTGATTCTTATGAATGCAAAATACTAGATAGAACAAACGTTTTTCCAATTCGGTATTTCTGTTAAGATTTTTTTCATATCATCAGCACATTTTGGCGTATAAGAATAATAAAGAGCTCCGTCTTTTAGGGCATCTGCTACGCTTCTAAACTCGTCGGGGTGAAAGGCAGGACATCCATAACTTCTTCCCATTTGATCACCTTGGTTATACCAAGCTCCATGCATAACGACACCATTAGATTTAGCTTTGTCATTAACGCCTTTATTTAGACCATCCATCCGAATACCATTATGACCGTTTGGATACCCACTTCCAAGATAAGGCCAACCATAAACTAGTCTACCATTTTTATCTCTAAACTCTCCATGGGAGCAACCATACTTTGGTTTTCCGTATATCTTTACATGTTTTTTATAGTTGTCAGATGTACAGCCTCCAGAAGAAGCGTAGGTATTTTCAACCTTAAAAAAGCCTGGTCTTGTGGCATTGGTTCTTGTTCCATTAGATCTTTTGCAGGTATTAAAAACTCCAGAGTTATGACTCCCTTTATCGCTAGTTCTACCGTGAGATATTTTTCTACCAACAACTTCTCCAGTATAAAGATCAATTTGCATAGACCTTACTTTAGTGGCAGTTTGCGAATAATCTGCAATCATCATATATCTAGGGTTCCCTTTAAAAGTTCCAGCATACTTTTTTCTATAAGCAAAAGCTTGCTTTACAGAGTCCATATCAAATTTTGAATTTATTTTTTTTAATATTCCTCAAGGCTTTTGAATAAATTTTGCAGGGGTCATTATTCATATTCTTAACAACTTCTCCAGAACTTCCGGCCAAGTAGATCGCCTCTTTCGAGGTGCTTTGAAGTTCTTCGACACATTGAAGTTCAGCTTCAGCATTCTCGTTTTGATCTTCAGCAAAAATTACTGGTTGAGTAATAAAAAGTAATGATAGGGCGATGGCTATTTTTCTCATGAATTCATATTATATGAACGCTGTTATTCGAGATACTGAGAAGAAGATTCCCTTTATAACTATCTTAAATTAGGCGAATTTTGGGATAAACTGACAAAATCGGACTGCCAAATAGAATTGGCGATTTATAAGAAAATAAAGGCCCCCTTAAGGGGACCTTCATTCAAAAATTATTAGTCACGACATGAATACTTTACGTATGCTGTCCATTGCTTCTCAAGTTCACCATGACGGTTTACTCTATAGCTCATTCCGTTTACACCAGCGGCGTAAACTTTGGCTCTTGAACTGCAGTTATGAGGTCTAAGTCTTCCTCTTTTAATATCTTCTACAGCGTCCATCATTTTAGCTTCTACGTCAGCTTGGCTGATTCTGCTAAATAGAGTGTGTACACCTGTTACAGTTTCTGCAAATAGTGAAGTTGTTGCAAGTAATGCGAATACCATAATTAATTTTTTCATTGTCTTTCTCCTTTTAAGAAAAGTTCGTTTGTTGTTGAGACATTTGTAGCTTTGTGGATTTGAAAGAACAATTTCATATGAGAAATGCCGAACGAATCTGTACCTTTTTGTGTACGCTAGTTAGTTCGTCACCATAAATATCACTACGCCAAACCACTTGATTTCAGGTAACTTTACTTAAGATTCGTCGTCACTATTTTTGACAGCAAATCTAGTTTTTTATAATTTCAGCTCTATAAAGAGAGTACAGAATGAATGAACAGATAGATTTACTTCCAGATATTAGGGCTTACTCCGATTATAGAGTTTTCCTTAAAGATTTTTTCGAGCATAAGAAAAAGGAGAACTCTAATTATAGTCATCGAGTCTTTATTAGAAAGGCTCAAATGAGTTCACCTAGCCATTTAAAAATGGTCATTGATGGAAAAAGAAACCTAACAGGTAAAACAATAAAGAAATATATCACCGCGATTGGTCTCAAAAAGAAGGAAGCTAGTTTTTTCTCTTTATTAGTAAATTATAACCAAGAGCAAAACCACGAAGAGAAAATCGGTCTTTTCCAAGAAATTATGCAAGAAAGAAGAAAGAAGGGTCTATCAGATATAGAGGAGGCCCAGTATGACTTTCTTTCTAAATGGCATTATGTAGCGATCTATTGTTTATTGGATCTAAAGGACTTTAAGAATGACCCTTCCTGGATTACTTCAAAAATAAAGAAAAAGGTTTCAACTCAAAATATAGAGAAGGCCTTAAGTGAACTTAGAAGGCTTGGGCTTATAAAAGAAAATGAAGATGGAAACCTCGTACAAACAAATGGTCCACTCGATACGACAGACGATGTTCAGAACTTAGCATTTAAAACTTACCATAAAAATATGTCAGAGCTTGCAATTCACTCATTAGAAAATGAAGATGCTTTAAACAGAGAATTTAATGGTGTAACGATTCCCATTGATACAAAAAATATGGGAAAAATAAAGGACATGATCCGTGCCTTCAGAAAAGAGCTAAATGAAGTTGCAAGTAATATGGATGAGCCGAATGAGGTATATCAAATGAATATTCAATTTTTTCCCTTAACTGAGGTTGATAAATGAAAGCGAAAATTATTTCTATAGGTATTCTGTCCTTACTTACAACTTCAGCTTATGCAGCTCTAGGTGGGGTTGGTGTTGGAAATAGCCTTACTGTAGCAGGATTAAACATAGCAAATGGCTTTAAAACCAAAGAAGAAGCTATTGCCCATTTAAAGAAACTTGCCACCGAAATAAATCAAGGTAAGTCCTCAGTCGTCAATCGATATATAGCTGAGGGGAACTGTAAAAAATCTTATAGTAGCTTTAGCGGCGCGGATTTTTATGATCTCTATCCAATTGAAAAAGATAGTGTAAAAAGAACGCTTCAATTAGCAGTACATGTAAAAGTTCATTTAAAAGATTGTAAGAAAATTTCAAAGATCAAAGACGATCAACCTTTCGATGGGCCTAAGAAATAGGCCCTTGGTTAATTAATCATCAGTATTATGGCTACATCTCTTGTGAGTTACGATAACCGTTGCCTGTTTAAATGATTCAAGCTCGTAAAAACGATTAACTCGATAAGCTTTTTTCACCGTAAGGGTTTTTACATCAATATATTTAGGTTTTGTGAAGTTGCAGCCCTTTGATTCATATAAGAGTCGTATCGGTTGATGAGGATAGCGATATTTCCCGTTTTTTAAACCTGGGATAGCGTCGTCAACTTTATCGAGAACCTCTTCATTAGTTTCTCCTTTGAATTTAACATAAAACTTCCGAGTTCCCGCAGAAGCATTTGAAGCAAAAGCAATTAAAACTAAAAGAATAACAATCGATTTCATTCGTTACACCTATACTTTATAAAAGTTAAATAAAAAGGCTCCACATTTCCGTCTCTATCAGTTCTAAACCTTAGACCTGCGACTTCTACAGCGTAAACCCGTGCCTGTCCGTTACAGCTAAAATGAGGACCTCTGTAGCGTCCTTTTTTAACCAGTCTCATGATCTCTCTCACTTCAGGCTCAATTTGCTCTTCTGTATCTGTTCTAAGAAAGATCACACCAGTCTTCATTTCAGCAATTGCCATAGAAGACCACAAAACTAAAATAGTTATGATTAACTTCATAATTCGCCCTACCCCTAGTGCTCATTAGTTTTAGAATCCCTGCATGACAGGGTCAATTCACAGCTCTAATTTCTAAAGAACTGTGTACTCATTTGTGTACACTAACTGCATAGCGTATCTAGGGCAGATACACCTTAAACATGACGAATTTTATAAAAAAACGTGCCTAGTCTTAAGCACTTACCTCTTTCTTCTTCTTTGGGAGGGGCGCTTCTTTTTCTCAGCGCCAGTGGTTTCCTTTTTAACTTTTGGATCTCTTTTTGGTGGTCTCTTGTTTACAGGTCCCTTTGGTTTTTGTGGCGCTACACCGTGAAGTGCATGCCCTTCATCTACGGGAATTTTTTGTTTAATTGTTTTTTCGATATCCTTTAAAAGCGGTCTTTCTGAAGAATCGCAAAACGAAATAGCAACACCTTCTCTTCCTGCCCTGGCCGTCCTACCAATTCGATGTACATAACTCTTTGGGTCTTCAGGCAGATCATAATTAACAATATGGGTAATATTAGAAACATCTATTCCACGTGCCGCAATATCTGTGGCCACGAGAACGCGAATCTTCCCACTCTTAAACTCACTAAGGGCCCTCTCTCTGGCCCCTTGAGATTTATTTCCATGAATAGCTGCAGAAGCGATATTCATTTTATCCAAATGTTTAACCACTCGGTTTGCACCATGTTTTGTTCTGGTAAAAACGAGCATGGTTTTAATCTCTTTATCCTCTAGGATACTTTTTAATAAGAGAGGCTTATTAGTTCGATCCACATAATTAATAGTCTGATTTATCTTCTCTACAGTAGAAGCTTCAGGAGTAACCTCAACTCTTACTGGATTCTTCAAAAGACTATTGGCCAAATTAGAAATATCTTTTGGCATCGTGGCGGAAAATAAAAGGGTTTGCTTTTCTTTTGGAAGTTTCGCGATAACTTTTTTCACATCATTAAAAAAGCCCATATCCAGCATTCTATCTGCTTCGTCTAATACGAAGACTTCTAGCTGATCATAAAAGATATGACCTTGATTCATTAAATCAAGAAGCCTACCAGGAGTGGCAACGAGAAAATCAACTCCCTTTGACATGGCCTGAACTTGAGGTCTTTGCCCAACACCTCCAAAAATCACCGTAGACTTTATATTAATTCGCTTCCCATAATCTTTTATATTTTGATTGATCTGTGAAGCAAGTTCCCTCGTAGGAGTTAATATTAAGCATCTCATCCTTGCTGGTTTTGCTTTTTTCTTAAAATTACCAAGTCTATGAAGAATGGGAAGTGTAAAGGCGGCGGTCTTACCGGTTCCCGTCTGAGCAATACCTAATAAATCTTTTCCCTCCATTAAGTGAGGAATGGCCTTTGCTTGTATAGGTGTAGGAGTTTTATAACCGAGTTTTTCGATTGCTTCCATTATAGGCGGAAGCAGTTTCAAAGATTTGAAATCTGACATAGTTTCTCTTTTATTTATAGTCATACTGCCTAATCCAAACACCAGCAGTAAACCAGTAATAAAAGTTCGTGTTCAGATTTGAACTAGGTATCCCTTAATCCCCCTCTTAAGTCAATAAATCCGCCTAATTCCAACAATTTGGGGCAACCAAGGAGCCGCCTAAGTCCCCAATTTAATGAGGATACAGGGCAATTCAGTCCCACCTTTAGTGTATTTTATATCTCATGCTAAAATTTGATTAACTTAATCAAGCCAGTGGAGTCATCATGTTTGGAAAATTTCTATGCTTATTCTTTTTTATCCTATCTTCCATAAGTTTATCGTACGCAGGACCTTTTGAAGACATTCAAAAAGCTGTTGAGAACGGTGACAAGGATACTGAGTTCACAATGGCGTTTTCAGATGGCTACGAGCAAAAGGTTAAAGGCCCGTTTGAGTTAATTAAATCTGATGTTACTTACCGCTGCCCATGTGCTGACTATACAATAGTTTTTACTGACGAAAACGGAAGACAAGAAAGAAAAATACATCATAAGCAGTTTGGCGGAAGAGTTGAGTACTACTCCAAGGACGGTAGCTCTAAATATGAACTCTCTTCGGTAAAGGAATCAAATGGTGAGGCCAGTAAAGGTGGCTGCCACGGAGTTGGAGAACTTAAAAAGCTAGTCGTTAGAACTAAAAAGGTTCTCCCTAAAGACCAAAAGATGTGTCCAAAAAACGGTGTTACCACTTGTATGGGTGAAAAAATGCTTAAGTGTGAAGGTAGATTAAAATGTCGAGGTGATAAGAAATTTCCTGACGGAGAATTTGATGTTTACTGTATGGCCTCAGACTCTGATGGTTGCCCTAGCCCATATAAATGCGCCGAAGATGAGGCTTTTGATAAATATATTGCCGAAGCTAAAGCAGATGGTGCTAAGATTATAGAAGATAAAAATTCAACGACTAGAGGTAAATAGATGAAGTCAATAATTGGAGTTTTTGCTTTTGTAGTTTTTACGAGCCCATCATTTGCATACATGGAGAATGTTAATAAGATCGACCTCAAAGAAAAAAAGGCCTTAAAAACAATGACCGTTGATAAAGCCTCTTTAGTAATGTTCGAGCAATATATGTCTAAGAAGAAAAAATATAACGGTAAAGACTCTTATGCGATGAACTTTATCTGTAAGAAAGTTAATAAAGATACAAAATGTAATTTAGTTGAATATGAGATATTGAAAAAAGAAACAAGATAAAAGCATTAGGCCCATCTTTGATGGGCTTTTTTATTTCTCAGAATCATCATCTTTTTTATCAAGTTCTTCTCGTTCGACAGACTTAAAGAGCTTTGGTCTTTTGCCGCCCCCTAGCCTTTTGGGGTTCATGGGGTCGTCTCGGTTCGCGGGCGACTTTTTCCAATGACCTTTCCACTCATCTCGCTCTTTCATACGTTCTTCACGTTCTTTTTCACGCTCAACGTACTCCGCATCGACCTGAGCCTTCTTTTTGACTTTGATTTTGGACTTGATGAATTCTTTATTCTTTTTCTCTCTTCTTTCTTGATCAGTTTCAATATTGTGGTGAGAGATATCTACGGTGACGTCACCGCTTATTTTTAATTGGCAGGCCAATCTTTCTTTAGTTAAGTGAAAAACATTTCCTAATAGCTGAATCTCTTCAAAAGGGGGCGCTGAAAGATTATCATCCCCTGACAAAACTTTAATCATACAATCTGAGCAAGATCCAGTTCCACCACAGCTTGAGCGTACATATATCTCTTCTTCCCTTAGCCTATCTAAGACATTAAGGTTTTCGTTTATTTCTAGTACTTGCCCACTCGGGTGTAGCGTTAATTTAGGCATTAGACATACTTCTTTAGCTTTCGCTCAATGGTCTCAAGTACTTTACCTTTAAAGGCCTTGAGAAGAAAACCAAACTCAGAAGAAAGCTCTACTCCATCATCTTTAAAATCAAGGGCCAGCTTAAAACCTTTACCTTTAGCAGTGATATTGCCTGCGGCTTTATCAGTTTGTACGTCAGCTTTTACATTGAATTTAGCAATATACTCTTCAGTTATTTGTGCCATCGCGGCATCAAAGGCTTCATCTTTATTTGCTGTATTTGAATAAGGAACTTTTAAATCCATTTTGAATCTCCCTTCTACTTTTTACCTGTTGAACCAAAGCCGCCTGCTCCGCGATCAGTTTCCCCGAGGTCATCAACGACTTCATACTTTGCTTGTGTAACAGGGGCCAATACAAGCTGAGCAACTCTTTCACCGTGGTTAATAACTTCGTCTTTACTTCCAAGGTTTCCAAGAATGACTTTTACTTCACCTCTGTAATCACAATCGATTGTTCCAGGGGAATTACAAACCATTAATCCAGTTTTAAAAGATAGACCAGAACGTGGTCTTACTTGAATTTCATACCCAAAAGGTATTTCCATTGCTAGCCCCGTAGGAATAAGCGTCCTTTCACCAGGCTTAATAGTTATTGATTCATTAGGCCCGATAGAGGCGCGAACATCAGCTCCCGCCGCTCCATCGGTTTCATAACCGGGAAGTTGTAATTCCCGGTCAAAATTTTCAAGTAACTTAACTTTTACTAAAGTGTTATTTGATCCCATTACTAAGTCCTAACCTTTTTTAGTTAGTGCCTTAGCGGCCTTAGCAGAAAGTTTAATTCTTCCCATACGATCAATTTCGATAACCTTAACTTTAATCTTGTCACCTTCAGATACATACTCGTTTGGATCTGAAACTCTTTCATCAGCCAATTCAGAAACGTGAACCAGACCTGAGATCCCTTGAGCAATATCAGCAAAGGCACCGTACTCTTTAATCGTTCTAACGACTGCATCGTATTCAGTACCAACAGCTGGTCCATCGATTTGAAGTTGAGCAAGAGCGATACACTCAAAAATCTTCTCTTTATCAACACCAAGAACACGAACAGTTCCGTCTTCATCGATATCCATATTAACTTCAAAAGACTCTTGAAGGGCCTTAATATTTTTCCCACCAGGACCAATAAGGCCACCGATTTGATCAGGTTTAATCTTAAAAGACTCGATTCTTGGAACACCGTCTTTAAGCTCTTCTCTATGAGTAGAGATCGTTTTCGCCATCTCACCTAAGATATGCTCACGACCTTCTTTAGCTTGACCCATGGCCTTCTCAACGATTTCGCGAGTTAGACCTTGAATTTTAATATCCATTTGAAGAGCAGAGATACCATCTTTAGTACCTGCTACTTTAAAGTCCATATCACCTAGGTGATCTTCATCCCCTAAAATATCGGTAAGAACTTTAAATCTTTCACCATCAGTGATTAGACCCATGGCAATCCCAGCAACCGGATCTTTAATTGGAACACCAGCATCTTGAAGGGCCATTGAGCCTGAACAAACTGATCCCATAGATGAAGAACCATTAGATTCTAAAACCTCACATACAAGTCTCGTTGTATATGGGAACTCTTCTTTAGAAGGCATAACAGCTTTAATCGCTCTTTCAGCCAGGTTTCCGTGACCAAGTTCACGACGTCCAACACCACGAACACCACGAGCCTCACCTACTGAGTAAGGAGGAAAGTTGTAGTGAAGGTAGAAGTTTGCATATGATAGACCGTCAATTCTGTCGGCCATCTGCTCTCCAGAAGAACCACCAATTGTAGCTGTTGCTAGAACCTGAGTCTCCCCTCTTGTGAAGAGTGAAGATCCGTGTGGGCTTTGAAGAATATTTGTTTCTGTTTCAATTTGACGAACTTCAGCCATTCCTCGACCAGCAATACGCTTTTCTTCGTCAAGAATATCAGCTCTCATCATTTCATAAAGAAGTTCATCAACAGCTTTATAAGACTCTTTACCAGCAGAAGCTCCTTCTTCAAGTCCCCAAGCAGCTAGATCAGCAGTCATTGACTCTTTAACTTTTGCTTCAAGTGCCTTAACTGCTTTTTGTCTATCCATCTTGTCGTTAATTCCAAGAAGGGCGCGGGCATCAGCAGTATAATCAGCCTTTACTTTGGCCATCATTGTTTCATTAGCAGCTGCAGAGATAAACTCTCTTTTTGGTCTACCAACTTCTGATCTCATTGTGTCTAAAAGCTTAACAAATTCTTTACACTGATCATGTCCAAAGAAGATTGCTTCAAGCATTTCGTTCTCAGGAATAATATCCCCTTCACCTTCAACCATTAGAATGGCGTCAGAAGAACCAGCAACGATAATTTCTAAATCTGAGTTTTCCCATTCTTCATGAGCTGGGTTGATACAAAGTTTCCCGTCAATACGAGCTACTTTACAAGTAGCAATTGGACCAGCAAATGGGATATCTGAAATAGTAAGAGCAGCTGAAGATCCTAGGGCCGCTAGAATTTCAGGGTCACCACCGTTGGCGTCGTAAGACATAACGGTACAAGAAACAACTGTGTCGAACATATACCCGTTAGGGAAAAGAGGACGTAGTGGACGGTCAATAAGACGCGCATTTAAAGTTTCTTTAGTTGAAGGACGACCTTCTCTTTTTAAGAAACCACCTAGGAATTTACCTGCGGCATAAAATTTTTCTGTGTACTCAACTAAAAGAGGGAAAAAGTCTTGCCCATCTTTTACTGAAGTTGCACTACAAACTGTAGTTAATACTTGTGTTCCACCACAAGAAACTAGGACTGAACCATCTGCTTGTTTAGCAAGACGATTTGTTTCAATAGTGACTTCTTTTCCGCCCCAATTGATTGAATAAACTTTTTTGTTTTCGTTCATTTAATTCTCCATTCAGGCCCACTAATCCACTGGCCTGAGACTATATATAAAAATGTTAATTGAAAGGTTGATTGTCGGATCAGACTTATGGAATCCAAAGAATATTTCAAACTTTAAATCTTTAGGGCAACAGATTTAAAACTTCAAACATTCCCTACATTCCAGTGACTCTCAGGTCCCTTCATTTTATTAATTATACTATAAAAAAAAAGGGAGGCAATAGCCTCCCCATTCGTTCTTTTAAAATTACTTACGTAGTCCAAGATCAGCAATCAGACCTTTGTACTTATCCATATCTTTTCTTTGAAGATACTTAAGTAGTGACTTACGTGAACCAATCATTTTAAGAAGACCACGGTTTGAGTGGTAGTCATGGATATGCTTTCCAAAATGATCTTTTAGTTCATTAATTCTGTGAGTAAGAATGGCAACTTGAACAGCTGGACAACCAGTGTCGTTTTCACCTGAGCCGTATTTAGCTCCATAAGTTTTAGTAAGTTCTGCTTTGATTTCTGATGCTAACATAATGTTTCCTTTACTTGCCCATGATTCAGAAAGGCGTTGAGGCCAAACCAATTTCAGGGTGCTATTTCTAATAATTTGGGGAATTTAGCGAATAAATTCGGACATGTAAACTTTTAAGTTATCCAAGAGCCTGGCTTCAATTTGCCTAATTCTCTCCCTTGAAACCCCATAATCATCCGCTATAGATTGAAGAGAGGGAGGAACTTCACTAAGTAGCCGTTTTTTAAAGATTTCTCTATCCCGATCCTTTAATCCTTCAAGAAAAGCTTCGAGGTTATCCTTTAGGATCTCCACGCTTTGCCGCTGGGAAACGTCTTCTTCAACCCCAGGTGCGTCATAAGGAATAAAGTCTGCCACAGTCGTCTTACCCGTCGCATCATTACCCACAGGTGTATCAATACTGACCTCTCCACTCTCAGGGGATAATCTCTTATCCATAAGGGCCACAGCCTTTTCGCTAACTCCTAAATTCTCAGCTATCACTTTATTATCTGGCTTTATACCAAGCTGATCTAGGCGCTCCTTCTCTTTCATAAGATTATAAAAAAGTTTCTTTTGCTCGTTAGTAGTCCCAATTTTTACAAGACGGAAATTATCTAGAATGAATTTTAGAATATAAGATTTAATCCACCAGCTAGCGTAGTAGCTAAGCTTCGCTCCCTTTTCGGGGTTATATTTAGACACGGCCTTCATTAGACCAATATTCCCTTCCTGAATTAAGTCCATGACATTCTGATGGGCAGAGCGATACTCCATAGCAATTTTAACTACTAGTCTTAGGTTCGCGGCTACAAGTTTTTTAGCTATTTCAATTTCACCGGTCTCAATCAACTTTTGTGTTAACTCTCGTTCTTCCTCTATGGTTAATAGGTCAATTTTACTTATTTCTTTCATATATAAAGAAAGAGGGTCACCGTCTTTAGGTGTATAAGTCGTAAGATCTTTTGAAGTGGTCTCAGCTGGAAGAATTTCTTCTTTAACAATTAAGGCATCCGAATGATTAGTTTCAGCACTTGAGTCTAGGATCTCAACATCGATAATGTCTTCTTCTTTAGTTTTTTTAGTCATATCTATGGCTTAATATGGGGGTTTATTCTCGAAGGTCAAGGTCTATTGATTATTTAGATTGGCCCTAATTTCTTGTCTCTTTTGAAAGTCCTCAAAATAGTCTTTATCGCGTTTCTCGTTCTCTTTAACTAGGTATTGATACCTAATATAGCGCAGAGCAAGAGGAGCAAAATTAAACTGAACAGGTATTTGAGCTAATCCATTTTCACCTTTGTAGAAGGGACCTATGTATTGAACGATTTGCTCAAGTAGCTCTCTAACAATTAAGTTCTCAAGGTCCCCTTTCCAAGGAACTAATCTAAATTTTGTTTTTGCCTTTTGAACTGAATCAGTAATCTCAATTTTAAACCTATCAACGATGGCCTGTTTTTTCTTATCTTGTCCCGGTGGAATTCCGTTCCATTCGTTTCTGGCCCATCTTAAAAATGTCTTAGAGATGCTTAAATTAAAATGATTAGAAATCTTTCCAACTTTTTGATTGGCCCTATCAAATTCTCCTAAATTTACATCAAAGTGCACTGAGAATTTTGGAATTGTGTTTTTGTAATAAAGATCTCGTTGAACTAGCTCTAGAGTTAGGGGTTCTTCATAATATAAATCTTTTGCAAAGTTAGTCGTCTGTTTTTTTGCCCAATTATTCCAATTTCTATCCATACTTAATCTTAAAAATTCTTTTCCGTCAGAGAACTGTTCAGATCTTAAAAAGAAATCGGGAACCTTAGTGATCAAACTTAAAAAAGAAGAAACCACCAAGTTTTCTTCATCAAAGGTCATTTTCTTAATCCAGTCTTTAACTTTTGGTTCTTGACCTTTACTCACATAATCAACATCCCTCATTTCCTCACAGTAGAGACGATCAAGGTCTTCTTTGATACTTTTTGTTCCAGCTCCTCTAGGAAACTCTCGGTCAATTGTTTTTTCCGAAGTCTTACGACAGATCATATTGCGGCAAAGAACCTTAACTGTCTCTTGCTCCTCTCTTATTACAACATTATTATCAAGGGGCTCCCACTCTAGTTTTTGGCCTGAAAGCTGTCTTGCAACAAAAGAATAGATCACTGGGTGTCTGATAAGTGGTACTAGTAATCTTAAATTATCAGTATCTCCCCCCCACGAACAAAAAGTTTTGAAAAGCTTTATGGCCTGAACAAATTCTTGCTTCATAACTCTTTCTTTAGATGTAATATTTGTTATTTTCGTTGGAAATAAAGGGTTATTATCGACACTTGGAAGTTCGTATTCGTTTTTCTTAGTGAACTTAATCATCCAATTCTTTTTTAACTGCTCAATACTTATGAGGCTTAAGTTTTGAGAACACCAGTTGCCAATAAGCCCATCTCCAAGGTTTTTATATTCTTCCTCGCTAAATTCAAAGTGATTGGCGTATTTAGGCATGGCCCTTAAGACTACATCTAGTCCGATATATTGAAGAGTGGAAACAAAAGACCTGATAACCTTTCTTCTATCCCAATCAACTGAGTACTGTACTCGAGGTTTAACCTTACACAGATTTTTAAGATTTTCACCCTCTTCATAAAATCCTCTATAGAGTGCCAAGTTTCTTCTATGCTCAAAATCCTTAGAGCTCACATCTTTATTTCGAGGAATAGGATTAAAAATATATTCAATCGGGTCCGTTTCCTTATCTCTATACTGATCTGAGAAATCGCCTAATAGTATAGACTCTAGTGGGACGAGAGCGTGGGCAAGCGGAGCTAGACAAACTGCCATCAGTACAATAAATGCTTGCTTCATATGAGTCATCTTCCTTCCCTTAGTCAGGCATTCTGGAAAAATGTTCTACCTTTATATGCGTTCATTAAGTTATCGGCTCTAAATCCGAAAGGCTTTATATGATTACAATAACTTTGGTCAAAATTTTCCTGTACAGTTTGCTCGGCTATTCTAATACCGCCTTAGCAGCAACTGGTGAGATTGAGTGGTCTGCTCTTAGTGGTGCTCAAATTCAAGAATACCTGCAGCTACAGCAAGCGACTAAAAGAGGTTCTGACTTAGGTCACCTAATGGCTGCAAAAGACTTTCTTATAAATGGAAATACTAAAATGGCTCGTTTTCATCTAGAGCAAATTAACTTAAAGAGCTCACAGGTTAAGCTAATAAGAAATCGATATATGTCACTAATTGAATTTATAGAGGGGAACTACCGTGAAAGTTTAGACCTGGTTTCATCTTTTAAATATGAAGATAAGAAATATTACAAAGAAATATGTGTCCTTCGAGTTCTAAATTTAATGGCCTTACATACATTAGACCAAGACAACCTAACCAGGCAAAAGGTAGATAAGAAGTTTTTAAATGAATATCGAAGCTGTGCCGTCCAAACACTAAGTTTCACAAAAAACGATCATTACTGGATGGAAAGTATGAGTCGATTTAAAACCCGCAATAAAAATTACCTGGCCGGGGGAGAGATTGATAACTACCGCTATGCCATTGGCGATATAGACTTAACTAGGATTTGGATAAAATTAGGACTTTATCTCAATAAGGAAAAGAAACTATCTAATGTCATTTCAAATATTCCAGCAGATGCCTATCAATCCAATATAGTAAGAGAGCTTTTAGGTCTTATGTATTATAGACTCGGTGATTATAAAAAAGCAGCTGAATTCGTTGAAGGAATCACCTCCCCTAACGCAGAAAATATTAAAGGAAATATTCGTCTAAGGACTAAAGAGTACGAACTTGCTTTTGGACATTTTAACGTAGCACTACTAAAAAAAGAAAATAGCGTTAACGCCCTTGAAAGAGCAATTCCACTGGCCTGGATTCTTGGACAATGGAAAGAAGGAATCAAACTACTAGGAAGATTTATTAAGCCCGATCAAGATGAGCGAAAAAAGATGGCCCTTGATACAGCATTTAAGATCAAAATAGAGGACTATGAAAGAGCTGATCAACAGCTTTTTATACTTGAAAGACTCTTTAAAAGACAAGTTCCACAAGAAGTGGAGATTATGAGGTCTTACGTAAAACTGAGAAGAAAAGAAGTTCAGACTTTATCTGAAAGCTCTGGTATTGCTTGCAAAAGGCACGATGGAGTTAATTGCTGGATTCAGATGCAAATGAGTATCTGGGAAAATCTTGGGTTTACAATTGAGAGAGAGGAAAATATTTTCAGTGAAGATGAGCTTGATATCGAAGCTTTAAAAAAGCCCATTGCCTTAAATCCCCTAAAAGAAACTATCATCGTAGATCAAAAAGATATTGAAGAGCTTGATTCCGAAAAACTTAAGATTGACCCGACAAAATTCTAATTCTAAGTTAGAATTATCTATGCCCAACTTACTAATACTTTTTCTTCTCTTAACTCCGCACTTAGCCAATTCTAAAGAGTTCAAATTTCAATACTCGAATGACTTTTTTACGGGGAGTGACCAATACTTTACTCAAGGAATAGAGTTTAAACATGTCAGTGATTATGGCGATATACTTCCCTCTAAGGTTCCCTTTATTGATTCTCAAATTATCTTAAAGAATAGCCATGCACTTGAGTTTCACTATATGGGCTTTACTCCTAAGGACCCATACTCCCCTCTTATTCAATCCGGAGATCGTCCATTTGCCAATTCACTCTATTTCACTGGCGTAACTCAATCTCGATTAAAAGTTAGGAATGTTGTCCTAGAATCTAAAATAGACTTTGGCTTTATAGGAAAGATGACAGGTGGGGAATTTATTCATAAATCAATACATAAGGCTACAAATAATAAAACGCCAAGGGGCTGGGATAATCAAATTAGAAACGATGTCATCATAAACTATACCCTCATGGGGTACTACCCTTTTTATGATTCAAAACTATTAAACCTGGGATTAGGCTCATCTATTAGTTTTGGTACTTATAAAATTAATACTCGGCATTTTTCAAAAATAGTATTTACTCCATTCACATTTTTAGAAGTTTATTTGATTCCTAGTTTTTCAAATATTTTTTACGACGCAACTTTGCAAGGGGGAATCTTTGATAAAAAATCTCCCCATAAAGTCGCAAGAAGAGACATTCAAAATTATACGTACGACTTAGTATCAGGGATTAAGATAAAGTCTAAATCTTTTCATATTGCTTACGATCAAACATGGAAATCTAAGGAATTCAGTGGAGCTGATGCCCACGCTTGGGGTCGTGTCAGCTTAAACTTCCTCTTTTAAAAAAGAAATCCCAGTCCTAATTTTAAACCAGCTTTTGTTAGACTATTGTCGGCCTTAAACCCAGTATTTTGCACCGTTTGACTCTGATGCTCAAAACTAAAGCCCGTATAAAGATTCCATTTCTTAGTAAGCCACCATCTTGGTAAGAGCTCAAAACCGTATCCAAATCCAGAAGCGACTTTATGATTTCCACTTTTCTTAGGCATGGCAGCCATTAGATATAGATGCGAGCCAAATGAAAATCTTCCTTTTGAAAAGATTGGACCTTCAAGACCAAGCTTTAATTTAGGAATAGAAACTCTTTTTAATAGAAGACCGTTACTTTCATTGTCTAGGTAGTACTCTTGTTCAAGCATCAACTCACTTAAAAAATTCCACCTCTTTGAAATATTATAACGGACCCCTAGTCCAAGCATGACCCCATCCCTAGTTGGCTGATTTACAGAACCTGCTGCGGTCAATGGGTACTCCGTAGACTTCCAACCAAAACTAGTGGTTGGCTGCCAGTTAGATTCAGAGTTATGACTCCATTTTATTAAAAGTCGTTTAGCATTCTCTGAGTCTAGATTTCTTCCAGTACTTCCAGACTCGTTAGTGCTTTCAAAAGATTCGCCGTAGCCAAAAAGCTCTACTTCAATCATATCCTTTGAAATCTTTTCTGTTTCTGACCAAGCGATAAACTCACTGGCCAAAGTTGCAGCAGCTCTTCTTTCACCGGCCCAAAGTTTTGGTCTTGCGGACTTGTTTAAATTATCTGCCTTTGCCAATAGTATTTCGGCATCTTCACCTTTAAGTTTTCTTGAAGCAATAAAACCCTTTAAAGGGTCTAACTTTAGTCCTTTTGGAGCCACATATTGCCCCGTTTCACTATCAATTTGACCGGCATTATCTTTAGGTACGAAAACTTTTAATTTTGCATCATAGACCGCTTCATTTTCTGGTGGAATATATAAACCAGTATTTAAGTCTAAAACTCCCCCAGACCTTGGAGCAAACTCACCTGTCTCCTTTTTAAACATCCCTTCTGGTGGAGCCTCTTGTTCAGCGGACTGAATTTGAAAGCTCTCCGATGAAGGAGTCAAACTTTTCTCTTTTACTTCAGAACGTTTTACTTTTTCATTCATCTCTTCATTTTTATAAAGAGCGTTTAACTGAACAGGCGAAACTTTAACTGGTAAAGAAGCCCTTTTGATACTGTTTACAGTTCCAGAATATTGACCAGGCTTTACAATAACGGTCTCATTTGTGGCCAAGGCCTGATCCATTCTACCTTCTAAGTCATATTTAGGCTGACTTTCTACAACATCCACTTTACCGCTGGCGTCGGTATGAACTTTTCTTTCTTTGAGCTGCTTTCTTCTTATTTTTTTTAATCTCTTTAATTCCGTCGCTGGATCTTCCTCGACTTTAGCCATGGCGACTTCGCCTTGGTAAGTGAGAAGGGAGCTTACATTATTATCTGGGTTATAAACGACCTGAAAGTCTGTTCCCCTTACTCCCATAGCGGCACTACGAGTTTTAAGATAATACTTATGTTTAGCATCCTTAGATGTTGCTTTGATGATTCTTGAGCGTACGGAGCCTTTTAACAAATGAATAAAACTTGTTCCATCTTCTTTAGACTCTAAAATGGCTACTTTAGACCTGGGGCCAATATTTAAAATTGAGTTATCATTAAACTGAATACGAGCAAAACTTCTACTTCCAGTTAAGACACTACTATCTTCTCGAAGCTTGTCCCCTTTCTTCACAGTTCTTGATATTTTTGAGCCGGGCTCCAGCTGTGAAACTGTTCCTCTAAGTTTAACGACTTTAGCAATATAAGACTTAGCTAAGGAAGAACTCATATTGATTGAGAAAAAGAGCAACGAAATCAAAAATGTTTTAATCATAAGAGCGCCAGATTTATTAAATAACAATGAGTTAATTTTCCTAAAATCTAGGGCGTGGGTCAACTTATTCTATATAATAAAGAGGAACACTCGAGTATTAATTTGAGGTCTTAATTTCTTTACCATCAAAGCTAACAATTGTTTCTGTCTCTTCTTGAGTTGTGGAAATATTGACTGGACGCTTCCAAATAAAGTGAATATTTTTCAATGTCTCAGCGGCGTAATTTACATCCAAATCCACACCTTGATGAACATGTCTGAGAAGTAGTTCACCCCTATTTTTATAGTTTGTAGACTCAACTTCAATTACGGGAGATCCAAAATTTGTCAAACTTTGTAGCAGTTTCGCTTTGATTGATTCAAACTCTCTAGAGTCGACTTCGTTACGCCCAGTTCTTGGATTGTATTTATACGTGAAAATTTGTTGTCTTTCACAGAACTCAGGAGTGAAAAATTCATCAATAAAAGTTATATCGTTGTGAGTTCTCCTCACTTCAAAAATTTTCTCTCGCCCCAGACCAGTTTCTTTATTCCAGTTTTCTTTCATCTCCATATTGGTGCACTCAAGATATTCTTTACCAAATTTCCCGGTATCCCAGCGGTATTCAATATCTCTAAAAAGCTCTATTCCAATTTTATAGGGATTTATATTTTGTTTGCTCATGGCCATGACACCAGCATGATGATCAGCAAAATCGATGATCTCACTGGCCTTTAGTGCTTTTTTAGTCATGATAGTTGAATGCCAATAGCTGGCCCAACCTTCATTCATAATTTTTGTCATACGCTGAGGTAAAAAGTAATAAGCTTCTTCTCTCAAGATTCCTAGGATATCCGCCTGCCACTCCTGTAGAGGAGCATGCTCTATAAGATAAAGCATCACATCCCTTGGAGAAATATAACGCTCAGTACTCGCTTCTCGATGAATTTCGTCTTCCTCAGTACTATCTGGGACTTCCGGTAAGACCTCATTTCTAGCCTTACTACGCATAAAAGATTTTAAAGCGGATGATCTATCATCACCTGTATCTTCATGCTCTTCATCTACCCTACTCTCAATTCTTCTTCTAGCCACTTCTGGAGTTTCAAAAAGTACAGAAGGGTCTAAGAGGTTCTCTAAACTAAGAACTTTATCGATAAAAACTTCAACGGCATCTTGTCCGTATCGGTCCATATAACGACGGATCTTAGTACCGTGGTTGGCCATTACATCCATCATATTTTTATCTGTGCCAGAGAACCAATAATTATTCTTAAAAAAGTCAGCATGCCCAAAGACATGGGCCATAACTATTTTTTGATCAACCCAGTGGTTGGCATTTAGTAGATATGCATAGCAGGGATTGGTATTAATAACCATTTCATAAATTTTTTGTAGACCATAGGCATAACCTTTTGAGAGTTGGTCATAGTCCATTCCAAAGCGCCAGTGAGGGTATCTTGCAGGAAAGCCGCCTTGAGCAGCTAAAATATTTATCGTATCATAATCACAAACTTCAAAAACTACAGGGTAGTAATCAAGTCCATATTCTTTAGCATAGCCTTCGATCTCTTCTCGAAGTTCTGCCAAGGCGCCGTCAATGGGTTTTGTTCTCATCATAACTATTTACCCTTACCTAAAAAATCTTTTATTGAATCTAAGATGGCATCCTTATTTTTAATCTTTGAGAGCAGGACTTCTTCATTAGACTCTCCATATTTCGCATGAAGGTCCTTATAAAACTGCCCAGACCCATAGCGGCTCTCAACCTGACCGTAGCAAAACACATTACTTTCCGGGATGATATCCTTATCAAGGATCTCTAAACATAGTTTAGTGTCATCAGTTGACCAGTTATCACCGTCCGAAAAGTGAAAAGGGTAAATATTCCACTCGGCACTATTATAATCAGATTGAATTATATCTCTACAGAGTTTAAGAGCAGAACTGATCAAAGTTCCACCGGACTCTCTTGTCCTAAAAAAAGTTTCTTCATCGACTTCTTTTGCCGTCGCATCGTGAATAATATATCGAATTTCGATGTCTTTATACTGGCTCTTTAACCAAAGATTTATCCAAAAACTTTCTGTTCGAACTATTTCTTTTTGTTCATCACCCATGGAGCCAGATACATCCATCATATATATGACGACTGCCGAGTTTTCAAATTCTACTTTTGCATCAGCACTACGAAAGCGCATATCAGCTTTAACCGGAACGATGATAGGATTGTCCGCATCATACTCCCCCATAGCCAATTGTCTTTTAAGTGCTTCTTTATAAGATCTTTTGTAGTGTTTTAACGAGTCCGGACCTTGAGTTCCAATGGAGGTATACTTTTCTGTTAAAGACTCCATGGTCTTTTTACCCTTAGGCTCGATATTGGGAAGCTCAAGCTCTTCCCCTAGGATTGAAGCAAGTTCATCTAAACTTAAATCGACTTCAAGTTCTTTACTACCTTCATCACTTCCAGCTTCACCTTCTCCTGGTTCACCTTCACCTTCTTGCCCGTCAACAGGGTCACCAGGCTGTCCATCACCTTGACCCATTCCACCCTGTTGTTTATCCCCAAATTTAAACCTTGGAGTATCGATAGAGGGCATAGGTATCTTAAACTGACCGTCGCCCTTAGGGCTGGGCATTTCACCGTTAGAAATATAGCGGCGAAGATTATCTCTAATCCTCCCCTTAACTATTTTTCTAAACCGCGCATGGTCCCTTTTAATTGGGTGATCCATGAAATCTCCAGTTTATGACTTAGCCGAATCGCCTTTTGCGAAAATCGAAGCCACAAAGTTTAAGGCATCAGTTGCACAAATCTCGCAATACCCATGGTTCTTTATCAATCTGCTTTTAACTACATCAATTTTCTCTTGGGTTTCTTTATCAACCACTTTTGAAATAATTGTTGTTAGTTTAATTGAGTCTTTTTGATCCTCAAATAACTTAAGCTCTAGAGCTCTATGAAGTCTTTCATTCATTTTATAATCGAATTGCTTACCTTCAATTGCTAAAGCACCGATGTAGTTCATGATTTCTCTTCTGAAATCTTCTTTTCTACTTTCAGGTATATCAATCTTCTCTTCAATAGATCTCATGAATCTTTCGTCAGCATCCTCAAGTTTATTAGAATACTTATTTCTAATCTTTTCCTTTTGAGTATAGGCCTTAACATTATCGATATAATTAGCACAAAGAGTTTGAATAGCTGTTTCATCGACTGAAATCGCTTTTTGAACATCGTTTTTCACAGTGTCTTCATACTCTTGACGAGCGATAGCGAGAACTTCTTTCATATGATCAAGCTGATCCGCTGAATTGATTAAACTATGGTGCTTAAGTCCAGTTTCTAGCTCATTGAAAACCATAAAAGGATTTAGACAACCCACATGTCCGTTCTTAACTAGAGCATTTGAAATTTTATCTTGAATATAACGAGGCGAAATTCCTTCAAGCCCTTCTCTAATGGCCTCTTTACGAAGTTCTTTTACATTATCTTCGTTATAGCCAGGAAGAGTTTTTCCGTTATAAAGCTTCAACTTTTGAAGCTTAGTCAAATCGCTTTTCTTAGGCTCTTCAAGTCTAGTTAAGATAGACCATGTCGCTGCCATTTCAATAGTATGGGGAGCAATATGAACGTGAGGGATCTTTTCAGCGTTAAAATCTTTTTGATAGATACGCACTTCTTGATCAAGCCTTGTAATATAAGGAACGTCGATTTTTACGGTTCTATCTCTAAGGGCTTCCATAAACTCATTGTTTTGAAGCTTTCTAAATTCCGGTTCATTTGTATGGCCCAAAATAACTTCATCAATATGTGTTTGAGCAAACTTTTTAGGTTTAATACTTTGTTCTTGAGAAGCCCCTAAAAGATCATAAAGGAATGCCACATCAAGTTTTAACATCTCGATAAATTCTACAATCCCTCTGTTTGCAATATTAAATTCACCATCGAAGTTAAATGCCCTTGGGTCAGAATCAGATCCATATTGAGCAATCTTTCTATAGTTAATATCACCAGTTAATTCAGTAGAGTCTTGGTTCTTTTCATCTTTTGGTTGGAAAGTACCAATCCCAATTCTATCTTTTTCTGAAAGAATTAGCCTTTTCACTCTCACATGTTGCATGACTTTTTCCCAATTCCCGTCATACTTTTCCATATATTTTGCAAAAATAAATCTATCGGCAGGACAAACTTCGCCTTTGATATTTATCTTTAATCCATCAACACCTTTATTAACTTCTTCTAAAAATGCTTTTCTAACTTCAACAGGGATAAGTTTAAGTGGGTCTTCGTGCATTGGGGAAGGGAAAACTTTTTGTCCACCTAAAATGTCTGTCTCTTCTTCATCAAACCATTCAAAAGTATAAAGTGCACCTTCGTCAGTTTTTGCATAATGCTCTAATCCCTTTTTAATCATTCGAGCAATTGAAGATTTTGCTGAACCAACAGGTCCATGTAAAAGAAGAACCCTCTTCTCAGTTCCGTAACCAGCAGAAGCTGATTTAAAAAAGTTTACAAGTTTCATTAGATGAACGTCGATTCCAAAGACCGCATCTTTTCCGCCATCAATAGGGTCATCGAAAAAATGATAACGAGTAATTTCTTTTTTATACTCAGTGTATTTTGTTTCACCCGCTGCCATGATCATGTCATGAATTCTTTGGAATGCATTTCTTGCTATCCGTGGGTCTTCAGTAACTTTGTCGACGTAGTCTTGAAAAGTTCCTTGCCAATGCAAATGAGTAAAGTCACTTACCTTGTAGTTTTCTTCCATAAATTTTGTGATATCAATTTGGGCCATGAGTTACCTCGAGGTGGTTGCGCTCGAAATTCCCTTCCCGAGCTTCCTTAATATTATAACCTTTTAACTAGTCGATATTAAAAGACAAAAGCTTACTTTTCATGCCGTCCCGCTTTCCGAGGGCTTAGCTCGGGTATTTTGTCTTTTAGTGGACATTTTTTCCTAGCCTCCTTAGAATAATTCTACGGATTATCAATTAATTGGAGCCAAAGTGGGACTGCTTTCTTCGGGATTAACAGACATTGGAATGAAGAGAAAGACCAACCAGGACTCTATCTACCTCAATCCAGAAAAGAACATCTTCGTCGTTGCAGATGGTATGGGTGGTCATAACGGTGGAGATATCGCTTCAGCCATGGCCGTAAAATGTGTACCCGACTATATCTTAAAAAATTATGGAGCCGACCCTATTGAAATCACCAAAAGGTCTATCCAGTATGCCAATAACAGCATAAAGGCTCGCGGTGAGCAAGATGATAAATTGGTTGGAATGGGTACAACCGTTGTTAGCTTTTATTTTAAAGGACCAAACTTATATTTAGGAAATGTTGGTGATAGCCGAGCTTATCTCATCAATAGACAAAGGCTCTTCCAACTCACTAAAGACCACTCTCTAGTCCAAGAAAAACTAAATCTAGGAATTTATGATAGAGAAGAAGCTGCAGCAGACCCTCAAAAAAACGTTTTAGTAAGAACTGTTGGTTTTGAAGAGGATGTAGAAGTTGATACTTTTACTTATAAAGTTTCGCGCAACGACATTTTCTTAACATGTAGTGATGGATTACACGGAAAAGTTAGTGATCCAGATATTCTCTACATAATTAATCAACATATTCCAGAGGCTTCAAAATGTACTCAGCAAGCAATTGACGCCTGCGTAAAAGCCCTTGTTGCCCAGGCCAATGCAAATGGCGGTAATGATAATATCAGTGTGATAATCGTAGTCGCGAAATAACTCCTGCGTCATCATTAACTTCTGCATCGCACCCTCCTTAATATAATTTACAACTGCTCTGCTCCCGAATAGAATTATCAAGCACATAGACTAGTGTATTTCCAATACGAGGAGACCAATTGGATCGGTATTTTACAGTTATGTTAATACCCGAAAGGGAAAAAGGAGTACGTTCATTTCGTATTCCAAGAATTGTATTTCAGGCCCTCGTCTTTCTCTTTGTTTCTTTTCTTATTCTTTTAGGGATTCTTAGTTACGACTATATAAAAATCCTAAATGAACTTCATCTTAATAAACATTTAACTATAGAGAACAGACAACTAAGAGAACAAATACAGAACTTTCAAAACAGACTAAATACTCTAAATGCCGACCTTGAAAGAATTGATGTCTTTGAGAAGAAACTTCGTATCATTACTGGTATTGAAGAGATGGACATGACTAAGAGCTTTAATCGCTCTGAGGAATCGAAAAAGAACTCAAAAGAGGTTCCAGACCAATCATCAAGGTCTCGTAGCAGTATCCTAAAGAAACTTGAAAATTTTTCTGAAGATGAAAGCTTTTTAGAAATTAAAAGACAACATGAGCAGAGAATTGCCACAAACTTTGGGCTCACCTCTGGTTATTCATTTACTAAAGATTGGCGCGAACTAACCAAACAAAGTTTTGCCTTAGCCAGTCAGTATGCAGCCTTTGATTATAAACACAAAATTTTAGCAAACTTCGTGAAGGACCTTGAAGTAGGAATTCACCAGCTTGATCAATTTTTATTAGATAAAGAATCTTTTTTACGTTCAACTCCAACTCTTTTACCAACCAAGGGATGGGTCACAAGTTATTATGGCCCAAGAAAATCCCATTATGCGGGACGAGTAAAAATGCATGAGGGGTTAGATGTAGGTGCAAAATCCGGTGAAGGTATCTTAGCAACAGCAGATGGGGTTGTGACTTTTTCAGGTCATAAACCGGGCTTTGGTAAGTTCGTTCAGATGGATCATGGGTACGGTGTAGAAACCATCTTTGCTCACGCCTCTAAATTAAATGTCAAAAAAGGTGAAGTCATCAAGCGCGGTCAAACTATTGCCTATGTTGGTAGTACTGGTTACTCAACAGGTCCTCACGTGCACTATGAAGTTAGAGTTAACGGAACTCCCGTTGATCCTCTTTACTTTATATTAGATTAGAAATTATTTAGGAGAAGTTGAATGAATCCGCTACGAAAGTTTTTTGGCAGCAAGCATGACCGAGATGTAAAAGCATTAAAACCATTTGTTAAAAGAGTAAATGCTCTTGAAGAACAAATGAAAAAAATGTCCGATGAGGAGTTAAAAGCTCAAACAAATAAATTCAGAAAAATGTTTGAAGAAGGAACTCCCCTTTCGGCAATGATGGAGGAAGCATTTGCTACCGTTAGAGAAGCTTCAGTTCGTGTTTTAGGCATGAGGCATTTTGATGTTCAGCTTATTGGTGGGAAAACCCTTTTTGATGGAATCATTGCAGAGATGAAGACCGGTGAAGGTAAAACACTTACCGCGACACTTCCTCTTTATCTTCATGGCCTAAGCGGAAAAGGATGCCATGTTGTTACAGTGAACGACTACTTGGCTTCAAGAGATGCTGAAGAAATGGGAGTGCTATTTAAATGGCTTGGTCTTAGTATTGGATGCATTGTCAATGACATGGACGATGAAGATCGAAAAGCAGCCTACGCTTCAGATATCACCTACGGAACAAATAACGAATTTGCCTTTGACTATCTTAGAGACAATATGAAGTTTGATCTTGAGGACTACGTTCAAAGAGACCATAACTACTGTATTGTCGATGAAGTTGATTCAATTTTAATTGATGAGGCGAGAACTCCCCTACTTATCTCAGGTCCCAGTGAAGGAAATACTGATCTTTATGGGCAGGTCAATAAAATCATCCCAAAATTAGATAAAGAAAAACATTTTACCGTAGACGAAAAAGCAAGGTCCTGTGTTTTTACAGATGATGGGATTAATGAGTTACAAAAGATTCTCAATATTCCAAATTTGTTTTCAATGGAACATTCGGAATTACTTCATCATCTAAATCAGGCCCTCAAGGCCCATAATTTATTTAAGATTGACGTTGATTATGTAGTTAAAGATGGTCAGGTTATTATTGTTGATGAGTTTACAGGTCGTCTAAAAGAAGGATCTCGCTGGTCAGATGGTCTTCACCAATCAGTAGAAGCAAAAGAAGGAGTTCAGGTAAAAAGTGAAAACCAAACTCTTGCTTCAATCACTTTTCAAAATTACTTTAAACTTTATAATACTCTTGCTGGTATGACCGGTACTGCTGATACAGAAGCTGAAGAATTTAGAAAAATTTATAATTTAGATTGTCTTGTTGTCCCAACTAACTTGCCACTTATAAGAGATGATCAACCAGATATTATTTATAAGACAAAAAGTGCGAAGTATAAGGCCGCAGCAGAACTGATACAACAGCTTCATGAAAAAGGGCAACCGGTTCTTGTGGGTACTATTTCAATCGATAGCTCTGAAATTCTTTCCAACTATTTAAAGGAATGGAAAGTTCCTCATGAAGTTTTAAATGCCAAACAGCATGAAAGAGAAGCGACAATTGTAGCTAATGCTGGCCAAAGAGGTGCCGTAACGATTGCCACCAATATGGCCGGTCGTGGTACCGATATTAAGCTGACCCAAGAAGTAAAAGATCTAGGTGGTCTCTTTATTCTCGGTACAGAAAGACATGAATCTAGACGTATCGATAATCAGCTTCGTGGTAGATCGGGACGTCAAGGAGACCCGGGGGCCTCAAAGTTCTTCCTCTCTCTTGAAGATGATCTTATGAGAATTTTTGGCTCGGGAAAAATCTCTAAGTTTATGGATACTTTAAATATGGGTGAAGATGAGCCTATCGAGCATAAAATGATTTCTAATGCTATCGCTAAAGCTCAAAAGAAGGTTGAAGGACATAACTTTGAGATTCGTAAGCACTTATTAGAATATGACAATGTTATGAATGAGCAAAGAAGAGTCATCTATCGCCTTCGAAGAGATATCCTTGCAGATAAAGAAAATATGGAATTTATTTATGAGATGATCGATGAGGTTTCTGAGCTTCTGGTTGAAAATTATCGTCCTCAAAGGAAGGTTCCATTAGACCATTGGCCTTGGGAAGATATGACCAAAGGCTTTGGAGTCACATTTCACTCTGACTACAAACTAACTCCACTAGAATGTGCAGAAAAATATGATTCAGAAATTCATGTTTATTTTGCTTCCGTAGCGAAAGAAATTCTCGAGAAAAAACTTTCAGCATATGATCCTGAGCAGGTTAAATATGCAGTAAGGGAAATTTTACTTTCAATATTTGATCAGCATTGGAAAGATCATCTTCTTTCAATGGACCATATGAAAGAAGGGATAAACCTTAGGGCCTATGCTCAAAAAGATCCTCTTACAGAATACAAGAGAGAATCGTTCGGTCTTTTTGGAGCTATGAAAGTTGAAGTAAAAAAATCAGTCGTTAATAATGTCTTTAGTGTACAATTATATACAGTAGAGGAAATCGAAGAGCTCAAGAAAAGACAACAAGCTGAACTTGAGGCTCAACTCGAGGCATCTAAAAAGGCCCAGGAAAAAGAACAACGTGCTGCGGACCCAGTTCCAATTAAACGTGGTTCTAATAAAGTAGGTCGAAATGATGCTTGCCCATGTGGCTCTGGCAAAAAATTTAAACACTGCCACGGAGCTTAACAAAGTCACCTCTACAAAAGGGGTAGCATGAGCAATAGTGATGATGAAACAAAACCGGACATGACTCGAATCGAGGACTTGTCCGAGTATCTTCACGAAGAAGACCCAGAGACTGATGCTCAGTTTGATATCCCACCTACACCTGATCAAGATGAGGAAGAAGAATCTTTTGAGACTATGTCCGTTGATGATTTAGAAGATGCTCCTCCAACCTTTGAAGAACCAAGCGATGACAATTCAATTGAAGATGATGAAGAAGTAGAAGAAGAGGTTTCTTCATTTGAATCTGACGATAGCACCTTTGACTCAGATGACGATAACACTTTCGGGTCAGACGATGACTCGTTTTCAGGAGAAAGTACCGAACCTGATTTTGAAACTCCCGCAGAGTTTTCCGCCGATTCGGAAGATGACGAAGATGGCTTTGCGACCCTAGATGAAGTTCAAGAAATTGAAGAAGAGTCTAGTCTAATAGAGGAAGTTGAAAACGAAATTCAAGATGCCATGTCTGAAGAGGATAATGAGGAAGAAGAAGAAGCAGCAGCAAGCTTTGATTCTGATGATAGCTTCGAAGCTGATGATAGTGAAGATAGCGTAGATAGCGAAGAGCCTGAGGAGGCATTTAGCTTTTCAGAAGAAACTGAAGAAACCAATGAAACAGAAGAATTTGAAGAGCCTTTTGAAGAACCAGCACCGCTACCAGAGGTCTCTTCGGCCCCGCCCCCTAGCTCACCTATTGTAACTCCTTCCCCTGCCCCAAAAGCTAGGGAGAACTTTAGCGACATTAATGAATTTGGAAATGCTATTTCCTATGGACAAGTTACGGCCGGTGGAAATCCCCCTTTTAGCCTAATCTTAAGAAAAATTAAATATTTAGAAGATAGCGAAAGAATTATTGAAATTTTAAGAGAGCATGGACTTTGTGACGAAAGTAATGAATCAGACTATCAACAAGGTCTAAACAACGGATCAATGCTCATAAGCCAGCTAAACGAGTATTCAGCCATCTATCTGGCCCATAAGTTTAGAAGGTTTGATTTAGAGATTCTCGTAGGTCTTGCTGATGAAATTCATCCTTCAAAAAATTATGATATGGACTACAAAGGGCTCGTTAGAAAAGAGAACTTAAGACAAAACAAAAGTGAAACCTTTTCATTAGAAGATCAAATCGTTGAAGTTGAGGCCATTCTTTTGGCCACAACTCCGACTCTTGAAAACTATAGAATCGACAGATACTTAGGTCTCGTAAGCACCCATATCATGATAGAAGAAGCTGAATTTCAAAAACTCCAGGAAACCGATAGTTTAAAAAATGAAGTTGATGCTGACGAAATTTTAAAAGAAATTGATGAAGAGCTTAATGAAGAAAAATCTCACACGGCCGTTGTAGAAGTTGGGTTAGAGGAAATCTATCAAAACCTAGCAGAGGCTCTTAAAGTTAAGGCCTATAAATTAAGAGGAAATGCCGTTGTTGGAATCAATTATCAAATTACCCCATTGATCAATCAAAAATCGGGTGATCAGACTCCATCTATCAGATATAAAATCAGTTGTACTGGAAATGCTGTTTGGGTTGGTGGTAAAGAGGCTCCAAGAAGTGAAGCTTGATTCCCCTCTGCTCAACTGTGAAAATCATTATCCCGCACTTATCGTTGGAGGCGGCATAGTTGGCGCTGGTATCTTTAGAGACTTATCCATTCATGGAATTCCTACATTATTAATAGAGAAAAAAGATTTTTCCTCTCAGACCTCTCAAAGCTCAAGTAAAATGCTTCACGGTGGTATTAGATATTTAGAAAACTTAGACTTTGCCCTTGTTTGGGAAGCCCTTCATGAGAAAAATCTCTGGCTCAAACTGGCGCCTCATCTTTGTAAAGAAAAGGCTTTTTATATGCCCGTTTATAAAGATGCCCTAAGACCCCTTTGGATGGTTAGATGTGGTCTTATGCTTTATGACTTTTTAAGTAGCTATCAAAACTCTCCCCATAAAGTTCTTGGAAAAGATGAAACAATTAGGAGCCTAAATCATTTAAGAAGTGAAGGTCTGACAGGTTCTGGTATTTATTACGATGCTATAGTAGATGATGCCAAACTTACTTTAGAGGTTATTTACGATGGACTTGTTGAAAAGCACTCCCAGGCCCTTAACCATGTAAGTCTAGAGTCCGTTGAGATTCATGGAGAGCTTTATAAATGTCATTTAAAAGACTCTCTCACCGGTGATATGCGAGTTGTAACAACGGATAATCTGATTTTTGCCACCGGTCCTTTTACTGACCAATTAATGAAAAAACTTAATCTTGTGAAATGGCATGACAAGCTTCTTCCCTCAAAGGGAAGCCATCTTTGGGTCTCTAAAGAGTCCTTAGATATTAAGCACCCGGTGGTCCTTACACCAAAAGACGGTAGAGTTATTTTCGTTATTCCACAAAATGACAAAGTTCTTGTTGGCACTACGGAGGTTCAGCCTGAAAAAGATTTTTTTGATATTGATGCCTCTCATTTAGAGATTGATTATCTTATCCATAATTTAAATGAGTTTTTTCCTAGCGCTAAAATTACCAAAGACTCAATTTTATCAACTTTTGCCGGAATTCGCCCTCTAGTAAAAGATGAAAGTGGCGACAAAGGAAAAACTGCCAGAGAACATAAGCTCTACCAACCTAGATCTAATATGTATTTAATGTTAGGTGGAAAGTACACTACCTTTAGAGTAATGGCCTCAGATGTGGCCAGAGAAATTTGCTCTAAGTATCGTGTTTCTTATAATTCTAACAAAACAAAATCCCCTCTAAGACAAACTTCAGCTATCCTACCTTTCGATAGATCAACATTAACGAGAGAGAATGTGATGAAGGCCTTAGAGTTTGAAAAGGTAAGAACCTTTGAGGACTTACTATCAAGGAGACTTGGTGTTCCCCACCCTGGACATTGGAAACATGAGCAAAGCTTTCAAGAGTTTTTTACACCAATGCAAAAAGACATGAGTCATTTTATTTCAGTTACGAATAACTTCTAGAATAAATAACTCATTCCTACAATAAGTCTTGGTCCCGATTTAGTGGTTACTGACTCAACATCAGAAGTAGACACAGAGCTCTTAATTCCTTGACTATAAAAATCTAGCATTCCCCTTACACCAAAACCAGATGCGGTGTAGTACTTAGCCCCAATTCCTAAACTAAAGAAGGTGCCGCTTCCTTTTGTTTCCGCATCACCGACTGTAGTACTACTATTGATGAGACCTAAGCTTCCACTAACAAACCCAATCACCCTCTCAAAGGACAGGATATCGTTATAAAAATGCCAGTTAGTTCCAATTCCAATATTGGTTTGAGAAGTCTTTATATCATTTGTGGACGCATCACTAGAGCTAGTAGTAGATGAATAATCAAGAGTTCCAAAAAACGAAAACTTCCTTAACCAATCCTTTCGATGTGGAAAATATTTTTCAAGTGAACCACCAATACCCATAGTTGTTTCTTTTCCAGTCGTTACTTCATTTCCTTCAATTCCATCATCGACACTTGTACTAAGCGAGTGATACTGAAATCTAGCAATAAACTCCCAAGACTTATTATCAAATACACCTCTGCCTTGGGCATAGGAAGTATCCTGTGAGTCCATATTTCTAATATAACCACCTCGTTTTAAATTAACCTGAGGTCTGCTTGTACCTCTTTTTGATTCTACAATTGGTCCATCATTTAAACTATCAATCTCATCTTGATCACTTGAGGTTTGCATCCCTCTTTGTCTAGAGGAAGTATCCCCTCGACTTATTGAAATTGAATCTGTTCCAGAAGGAACCGGCTCATAGACTAAACTTTTAGAAGCATCCTCGGTTAGTTTCAGAGGACTTGAAATTTTAATATTTACAACTTTATCTACATTTACTGAGTCTGCTTTTATTAATCTGTAAATAGACCAAATTGACCTTGTTGGGGAGGCTTTCGAGACAACTCCTCTAGCAATTACCCCAGTCGTTAAGAAAAATTTTGCATGATCTCCTACGACAAGGCCATCTTCTAAGCCTCTATTTAAAAGAACTGTCTTTTTAGTCGATGAAACACTTAGAATTCGAGTCGTCAGTTTTTCATCGATTTCTAAAGCAAATGCTGAAGATGCAAAAAATAATATGAAAGATAAAAATAATTTCCCGTACATATTTCCTTCCTTAGAAATAAGCGCTTAGCCCAAAAGCCACCTTAAAGCGATTTAACGTTATACTTCCAGTGATATCTTCCCCCGAGGGAACCGTGTCTAATATTGAATATTTTGTTGGCTCATAGCTAAATGAAACACCTAGAGCAAATCCAATTTTTACTAACTCATCATCTGTATCCCCAGACTTAAACCTATATTTTAAGCCCCCTTGAAAAATGGGAAGAGCTAGAGTTGAAACCTTATACTCTTGCTGCAACTCTGAAGACAGTAAGTTTCCATTTCCTCTCGCAGCTCCCATGCCTACATAACCGATAACTTTTTTAATTGTGACGGGCTCGTTCCACCAATACCAATTTAAAAAGCCCTGAAAGTTTCCATACTTTAATCTGGCGTTTGTACTGCTATTTACGGCGTAAAAAGTGTTCCCTTGTTCAAAACCAATTTCAAAAGTAAAACTCTTAAAAAAGTCCACGCCTCCTCTAAGAGGAACTTCATAGGTAACATTTAGTGAATAACCAAGACCGGTATTATTGGGGTCTTCGGCTGAAACGGAATTATCCATATCCGTATAAACTTTTATATTAATCTCATGACCCATTCGCTCAGAAAGAACTCTTTTTCTTCTAGCCTGCTCTTCGGCAATACCGGAACGAATAAAATATTTTCTAAGCTGCTCATCTTCCATATCGGCAGACCAAGCCTCCCCTTCCCTAGCTATTTTTTCTCTAGCTCGAGGACTAATTCTTCTTTCACGCTTTGAATGGGCCATCGTTTCTTGATAGGTATTTAGATGGGTCAGTCGATCGGGTTTTGAGTCACGATAAAGCCCCTCAAGCCCCGCCTTCTCTCCATTGACTTTAGTTACAGCCCCTTCCACCGTGGACTTTGCAATCTCCCTGTCAATGGCAGCTCGTATAGCACTTGGCTTAACTCCCTTGTTGTTTTGATCAATAAACATGGTCTCTATCTCATCGAGATAATTCTCAGAGAATTCTGGGTTACCACGTTTTTTCCAATTCAAAAATTTGGTTTGCTTAATATCGTAATCAACAGTTGACTCTGTATCAACAATCTGTTCAGACTTTTTGTATTCATTTTCCTTGTAAACCATCTCCGAAGGCATTCCTCTTTGACGGTCTTCCACATACTCACTTAAACTTTTGGCCCTTGGGAGCAAAACTTTTTTCTCTCTAATTTTATATTTTCTTCTTCCTTCTAATACGACTGTATCTCTAGCAAATAATATAGATTTTCCCTTTTTTAAAAATTGGAAATTTTCAATATTTCTAAAAAACCAAAAGGATCTTTCACTATGGGCCTTAATGACTTCAGCCTCTCCTATGAAATAAAGTTTTGGATGTGATGCTTTACCTGACTGGTAAAAGAATTGACCGGTTTGTCCTTCCCTAACTCCTTCAAGAGTTCCACGGTCGACAACAATACTTGAGCCTGAGCTTGAAACCTCTAGAACTTTGATTCCCTGCATGCCGAAAGCTTGTCCAGCATACAAAAATACTATGGAGAGAAATAATAAGGTCTTAATCATCCTTCCCTGGATAAATAGTTTAATAATATCAGCTCATTAGAATTTTAACACACTTGGGCGGAAGGAGGAGAAAAAATCAAAATTTGCAGTGCATCAATATTGAAATCTTGACTCATTCTGTCTATATATAACTATCTTAAATTACATAAAAGGAAGTGCCCTGTGGCCAGAAAGAAATTTAAAAAGATTTATCGTTATTCTTGCAACTTAACCGGTGAAGAATACAAGGTAACTGCAGAAGCAAAAAACCCTGACGAGCTTATGTCCGTTAAGGCCTATTATGAAATGAACCCTGAAAAAGATGATCGTCCTGAACACATCAAGATTCAGTTGGAACAACAAGAACAGTAAGCCAAAAGGAAAATCATGGAAAAAAGAAAAGTGATCATCGTTGGATCCGGTCCTGCGGGATATACAGCAGCTCTTTATGCGAGTAGAGCAGATTTAAAACCATTAGTTATTCTTGGGCATGAGCCTGGTGGTCAATTAACCACTACTACAGAAGTTGAAAACTTTCCTGGATTTCCGGAGGGAATTCAAGGCCCAGAGTTAATGGAAAATATGAAAAAGCAGACGGAAAGATTTGGTACTGAATACTTAGGTGCTAACGTCACTGCTGTCGACTTAAAAGAACGCCCATTTAAAGTCGTCTGTGATAATGGTAGTGAATTTCTAGCTGAAACCCTTATCATTTCAACAGGAGCATCGGCTAAATACCTAGGTCTTCCTAATGAGAAAGAACTTATTGGAAAGGGAGTTAGTGCCTGTGCAACTTGTGATGGATTCTTTTATCGCGATAAAATTGTACATGTTGTTGGTGGCGGCGATACGGCCATGGAAGAAGCTAGCTTTCTAACAAAATTTGCTTCTAAGGTAACAGTCATTCACAGAAGAGATACGCTTAGGGCCAGTAAAACAATGCAACAAAGGTGTTTTGATAATCCTAAAATCGAATTCCTTTGGGATAGTGCCGTAAGTGAAATTCTTTTTGATGATACCGGTGTAACGGGTATCAAAGTAAAGAATACTAAGACCGGTGAAGAGTCCACTAGAGATACTCATGGTCTTTTTATGGGGATTGGTCATTCTCCCAATACAGCTTTTCTAGAAGGCCAGATTACGACTGACGACCATGGTTTTATAATCCCTTCAAACTCACCTCATCCAGATACCAATGTGCCTGGAGTATTTGCTTGCGGCGATGTTCAAGACTCTTATTATCGTCAGGCCATTTCAGCTGCGGGAACTGGTTGTATGGCCGCAATTAGGGCCGAAAAATTCTTAGAAGACCAAGAGTAAAGACCGAGTACTAAACTCACCTGACATAAATACTGCGAGAATCGGAAGTGACTGAAATCACCCGATTCTCTATCTTTTTTGGTCCTATGCTTCATTTATTTTTGACGATGTGTAAGCGAGTTGAAAAAATTTACTAAATCGGAATCTTACGGAGTGAGATTCTTAATGGTCAACCAAGGAAGGTGCAGTGACCCCACTTTTTCAATTGGAAACATTGAAGGTATTTTTGCAAATGGATGTGCGAAACCTTTATGTGGAATTCCAAGATAAAACCATAAAAAAACAATCACTTAAAGACCTCAATGACATAATTGATTGGCTTCAAATACATATCGAAGTTGATTCAGTTCTTTTGACAACCAAACATAAAGACTTTGGTTCCGGTTGGAATGTCGAAGAGTGGAAGACTCTAAATTCTTCTGAGGTAAATAATCAAATTGAAGAACTTAGACAGATCGTTTTTAAGCTTATCCATCTTCCCCAGACAGTTGTTGCTGACTTAAAAAGAGGGGCCAGTGGATCTAGCCTTGAGCTCGCCCTTGGGGCTGATATTAGAATTATGGAAGAAGGTGGCAGACTAGTCTTTAATCATCTTCAACAAGGAATGGTTCCGGCCTCAGGAGGTCTTGGCTTACTAAGTTCACTTATGGGTAAGGCACAAGCAAAAAACTGGGTTCAAACTTCTCTTCCTGTTCCCATTAAGTCTTTAATCACTAGTGGTTTTTTACAAGAAGTTTATAACTTTCAAGATGGTTATACCGATACTTTATTAGATGCTATCGCTCATCAATCACCAGTTGCAAGAATTCAGGCAAAAAGAGCTTTTGCGCAGATGATTCAATCCGATATTGCTAAGACTCAAGAAGTGGAGTCAACATTCTCCATGGCCGGATATGCAACTGGCGATTTCTTTAAGTATCTAAGAGATAAAACTCACAAAGTTTTTATTAGTGCTAAGGAATGGAAACAAACACTAAGAGGCGAAGTTAAAGAGCCAGTTGCTTAGTTTACTCTGGCTTAAATTTTAAAAGAGGTCTAATTTCATAGTGACCTAAAGCATTTGAAGTTTCTTCATAGTTTTTAGTCATTCCAAGAATAAAACCACCGCCACCAGCTCCGCAAAGCTTTAAGTAGAATAGTCCTTCATCTAGTCCCTTTTTCCAAAGGTCTTGATAAAGCTTAGGAATCATAGGTGTAAAATGTCTCGATTGAAAGTCAGATAACTGTCTAAAGAATTCGAAAAGTGAATTTACGTTTCCTTCCATAAATGAAGTTATACAACCATTTGTTATTGGAAGTAGGACACTTTGGCAAAGTTTATCAAACTCACTACCCTTACATTTCTCTAAAAAAAGATTCACAAGTGGCTCAGTTCTTCTTGGTCTTCCTGTGTTTAATAAAAAGATAGCCCCTTCACCCATGCTATAGTCTGGAATATTGACCTGACAAACTTCAGGTCCACTACCATTAATCAACATTGGTGCATCTACATGACTAATCAACGGATCCACCCCACTTGAGGATCCATGAAAATGACTCTCCATAAGTGAAAAACGTTTTTTTAGCTCCGAAATATTTTCCGTTTTATCTTTTGTATATTCAGAATATATAGCAGCAACTAGTGCTCCACTAGAGCCTAATCCATAACCCTGAGGAATCGAACTATCGAAGAATAATCCTCGACCCATATCAAACTCAAAGCGACTAATATCAAATTCAAACCCAAGCTGATCTCTTGAATCTAGTTTTTTAAGGTAGCTAGAAAAGTCCTTTAGCTCTGGATCTATAGACTTATCGGTCTTGAAGCTTAGCTCACCCCCGAATACATTATAAGGAATTGATAGGGCCATCGAATCCTTAATAACAGAGTATTCGCCGAATAAAAGTACTTTTGAATTATATTTTTTACTTAGCACCGAAAACCTCCGGTCCCATTCCTACTTTATCATCAATCCACTTCCCTTCTTCTAATAAAGGTGAAAGCTCATTATTTACAAAATCCTTAATTTCCGCTTTTTTCTCAAGAGGATAAAGCAGATGAATATTAGGACCTGCATCTAAGGTAAAGCAGGCCGGAATCTTAGTCTCAATTCTAAAAGCTCGAACTTTTTCAATAATGGCTAAAGATTCAGGTTTCATCAGAATAAAGGAAGGGTTTGAGTTCATCATTAAACCGTGAAGCTCTAAGGCTTCGGTTTCAACAATTTCGCAAAATTTTAAAAGGTCCTCTTCCAACATCACTTTATATAATTCAGTAAGCCTATTTCTTGCGTTTGAAAATCTAGACTCAGCGTAGGGATGATCCATCATCAAAGCATGCCCCTGCCGACTGCTCACTGGCTTCTCTTTAGAGGAAACTAACAAAATGGCATCTCCCCAGGAGCTCCATTTTTTAGAGAGCTCTGGAATTTCCGTCGCATATTCATCGCTAGTTCCTTCACGCCATTGGCCCCAAGTAACAACCCCACCATATAAACTTCTGCAGGCGGACCCTGAGCCAAGTCTGGCAAAGCTTGAAGCATTTTCTAGAAAGCTATTTTTATCAAGATCAAGTATCCCCTCGTTCTTAAGGAGTTCTGAAAAACAAAGTGAAAGGCTGGCCATAGAAGAAGCAGAACTAGCAATCCCCGCTGAATGAGGAAAGCTGTTTTGGCTTTCAATCTTTAAGTCGTAATTTTTTAGACTGGGGTATTTATTTTCCCATAGTGTTCGAAACGTGCTGATTTTAGTCTCGAAGTTAGGCGCGTGTTTTCCTTCAAAAAGAAATTCTGTATTACCCTTGCCCTTCTCAAACAAAACTTTTGTTCTCGTTACTGACTCACTTAAGGTAAAACTTAATGATGGGTTCTGGGGGATTTGAATATCTTTTTTTCCCCAGTACTTAACTAATGCAATATTTGAAGGTGCGATGCACTCAATGAAGTTGGTCATTATTCCCTTCCCCTTGATGAGTTAAAATTAACTCATTATAAGGGATCACAACCTCTAGGCCTTTTTCTTGGAAGTAAGACCGTGTCTCTTCAAAACCTTTTTTAGAAGTTACTAAAACAAAGTCTCCTCCCCAGGCTCCAAGAGATTTTACCTCTCCCCAAAAGTCAGGAAACTTTTCTTCTTTAACTGCTTTCATACCTAAGTTTTCTGAGACTATTTTTTCATGATCTTTAATCAATAGTTCAAATTCGTCAAAGTCCTGGCATTCAAGCATTGATTTAGAGATATAACTTAGACTCTTAAATACATCGTTTGAAAATGGTCTTTTTTCACAGTAGTGGTTAATCGCTTCTCTGCTATCTTTTTTCTGACCTAAATAAACAAAATATAAGTTTTGATGAAAAGATGGCTCAAATAAAACCGGAGACCAGTGAGGCCCCTCATTGTCTTTTTCATACATGATAGGCCCTTCAGACTGGGCACAAGCAATATCATACCCACTGCCACCGTAAGTATTAAATTGAAGCTCAAAAGGACTTACATAGGCCCATTGAGCGATATTATAAATTAACGTAGAGCTACTACCTAGGCCCCATTCAAGTGGAAAGCCAAGTCTCGTCTCCACTGTTACGTCAACACCATCTCTTAAGAAATGTGAGTTTTGTTTTCTCGCTTGTCTTAAGATCTTTTGTAGAAAAAGAACTTCTTGGCTAGGGTTTTCATCTATACAATCAAAATGCCAGAATTCAAACTTGGCCTCAAGCCAAAGTCTTCCTTCAACATCAAAACTTTTCCAGACTAGAGTTGGGTTAAAGCTTGGAGAATAATGGACTGACATACTTTGACCTACTCGTGTAGGTAGAGCGATAGACTTAGCACCATCTAAAACAAAGTACTCTCCAGTTAGTAAAAGCTTACCTTGCCCAAAATAAAAATCGTCTGAGCTTTGACCATCTAACCTTGGTCCGTCTTGGTCTTGCTCTACTAAGTATTTTAAAAGTGGATTGTCCTTTTCTGGTTGTTCCAAATTTCTCACAGCATATCCCCCAAATTACTGATAGTTTCTTATTCCCGCTAAGAACTCACGTACACCTTGAAAAGAAATAATTTCATTTTCAAATTTTTCTTTTACGAGTTCTCTTTCTTCATCCGAGGCCTCGAGGTGATTAAGTATATTCATAAGGTGCATTTTCATATGACCTTTTTGTATTCCTGTTGTGGTTAAAGACCGAAGAGCTCCAAAGTTCTGAGCAAGCCCTAGAGTCGCGGCAATCTCCATAAGCTTAGAAGCAGATGGTCTACCAAGCGTATCTAAACTTATTTTTGCTAATGGATGAAGTGAAGTTAATCCACCAACCGTTCCTAATGAAAGAGGAAGTTCCAGCTGAAACTTAAACCTATTACCTTCTAAGAATACATCCGTTAAACCTCGGTATACGCCATCTCTACAGGCCCAAGTATGACCACAAGCCTCAACCGCTCTAAAGTCATTTCCAGTAGCCAATACGACGGCATCAATGCCATTAAAAATACCTTTATTATGGGTGGTAGCCCTGTTTACATCAATTTTAGCAATACGAACTGCTCTAGAAAATTTTTCAGCAAATTCTCGACCACTCATTCCATGCCCTGGGTCTTCTAGTTCGTCGATATCGCATTCAACCCAGGCCTTTACTCGGCAGTCTGGCGTGTAATTTGAAAGAATTGCCATGACGACTTGAATCTCAGATTCAATACCATCAAAATTATTTTCAACTAGGTCTGAGAATTTTTTACCGATCGCTTCTAAAACGGAATTGATAAAGTTGGCTCCCATGGCATCACAAGTATTAAACTCTGCCCAAATTTGATAGTACCCAGGTTCGTCGATCGTTTTATTTCTTAAAGAAATATCAATCAGACCTCCGCCTCTTGACTTCATATTTTTGGTCAAAGGGGCAACTTCTTTAATTAGTTCTTCTTTTACTTCTTCGAAATAATTTTCAAGGACCGATGTTTCTCCATGCCAGATAAAGTGAACCTGTCCAATTTTATTGGTGCTGATAACTTCTGTTTTGAAACCGCCTCTAGATGACCAAAACTTTGCAGCCTTTGCTGCAGCGGCTACCACAGAGCTTTCCTCAATCACCATTGGAACACAAAGAAGCTCATCATTCATAAGAACATTGGGAACTACTCCGTAGGGAAAGTAAAAATTAGTTAGTGTATTTTCTGAGAAATCATCAAAAATCTTTTGCTCTTCTTCGTCGTCATGCCAATAACTTTTGATAAGTTCATTAGTGGACTTACTACCATCAAGGACTTCTTTTACAACGTAGTTGATTTTTTCGACTTTACTTAATTTTGAAAACCCTGAAACTTGTTTCATTGTATTATTCCTTCACTGGGAGTTAAGTATTTTTCGGCCATGGCAAGCCCTTCAAGTTGTGAACTAAGGAACTCCCTAAACTCACTGTAGTCGCCTTTGGCTGCCATTAGCATTGCCTTCGCTTGTCCATAAACACTATTACCCATGCAGCGATTCATTAGATCATAACCTTGTAGGGCGTTTTGAATCCCTCCAGATATAATGAATTGCTTACAATTAATTTCGTTTTTCTTATTTTTAAAAGCACTATTTACAAAGCCAACCATCTCTTCGGCCGTATGACCAACGAGGGCCATCTCTCTAAAACCTTTTTTATCTTCCGTTTGTCTTAGTTGCTCTAACCTAGAAAAATTTGTTCCGCCAAAGGCACCAAACTCAATCGCTTCAAGTTTTCGTGTCATCAGAGTTTCTAGACTTTTAGGTCCCATTCCCTGTCCGACTTCTTTGATTATAAGGGGAAAACTATTTTTCTCTAAAGCTTGGTCAATGGTTTCCAATGGACTTCTTTTTAAAAGATCTCCTTCCGGCTGAAACCATTCCTGCATTGGGTTCAAATGTATAATTAAACCGTCTGCCTTCAAGCTTGAAACAAGATGCTCAATTTTATCCCAAGAATTATTCAACAAACTTTGTTCAACCTGTGCGATTCCAAGGTTTGCATAAAAAGGCTGGTTTCCTAAATGCTTCCTTAAATCAAAGTCAGAAAAAAATTCATCACTAGATAGTAAAGAACGACAAGAGCCAAGCCCCATACCAAGACCAAACTCTCCAGCCCCGCGGGCAAGGTTTTGGTTTATATGTCTGGCCGGTCCAGTTCCACCAGTCATGCTCGAGATCCAAAGAGGAGCATTAAGTGTCTTTCCTAAAAATTGTTTTTTCTTTGGTCCTTCTCCTGGTGTCGGATGGGACTCAAAAAGAGGCTCGTAGTTAAAGCGCTTGTCCTTAAGAACAGATGAAATCTGAGCTTCCACAGTTAAGTCGATATGAGCGAGCTTGCGTTCAATTGAAGATGGATCTCCGTCCATATTTCTCCCAATTTTTCTTTTTACTACGAGGTGCGTTTTTTAGCATATTGAACACATGACGTCATGAAACTTTTAAAGAGTGACGCGTGGCGCTTATAGTTGATTTTACTAAAATATAATCAAAATAAACTCAGCTTTTAGATCTTTTACTTTCTTATAAAGATCCTTGGCCTTTCCCCTAAATAAAGCTTCATTGGCCTGATTTAGGTTTAGGGCAAGAAATACCTTTTTTTGAGGACTTAGAGAGCTTAACTCTTCCATCGTTTTAGATAAACGATAAGGGGTGTCCATTAAGACCTGGGTGAAGTTATTCTTTAATATCCTTTGCCACTCCTGTTCTCTTAAATCTTTTTTGGCAGGAAGAAATCCACTGAATAGAAATTGCTTATGACAAAAACCACTAAGTGCAATGGCGAGGGCAATAGAGTTACAAAAAGGAGTAGCAGTCACTGTTATCCCTCTTTCATGACAAGCATCCACTAACTCTTGTCCTGGATCACAAAAGGCCGGAAGCCCCCCATCACTCATAAGATAAACAGATTTACCATTTTTCAATTCAGCTAAAAGAAGCTCTAGCTGCTCGTTTCTTGTGTGCTCATTATAAAGAACGAAATTTTCAATGGCCTCACGGGGAAGTCCCCAGTTTAGCCACCTTCTTCTTCCAGGTTTAGCGTCTTCAACAGCAATAATTGAGTTTGAATCAGTTACTGCCTTGTTTAATTCTTCAAGAGCAATAGGCTCAAGGGGGGATTCATCGTCAATAGGAGTTGGAACGAGGATTAACTTACTCATAAGAAAAATACACAGAGGCTCTCACGCTCACTCCGCCCACATGATTAACAAAGACTAAGTCTTCTCCTGATGCGGTTTTTTTATCATTACCCGCACAGTCTTTAAGCCAGTTAACAGTTAAATATTTAGTTTTTCCATCTGGCGTTTGAAGACTCAACTGATCCCCTAGCTCTAAGTTCTTTTTGGGATTTTTTAGTTTTATGGCCAGATAGTTCTTCTTATTAACATCTAAGACCTGTCCTAAGTAGTTTTCATCTCTTCTTTGAATTCTGTGGTTCTTTAACTTCTTAAAAAGAACATCGGATTTATTTGTATTATAAAAACCTCTAATAAGTCTTGATTCAGAATTTTCTTTTATTTTTAAATACCCCTCTTCAGAAGGAGTTTTTACTTGCTCTAAGACTAGATTAAGAAGCTCATCGCTCATAAACCTATTGTCGATTCTAAGATTAGAGATTCCTACCTCACTAAGATCTTTTAAATGATCCAAGAGACAATGATCACTTGGGAGAAACATATAAGTACCATGTCTATTTTCTAAAAGAGGAAAACCTTTGTGGGGACTCTCCTCACTTTGACCGGCAGCCTCTAGCCAATGGTTTGTATTTCCCATTTCAAGAGTACTTTCTCTATTGGATAAACCTATATTTAGTAAAAAACGAGGGGTATAGAATAATAAAATTCTTCCCATTCCTAGAAACTCGACAGGGCATTCAAGTTTGGGAAGAAGTTCACTTAACTGTGACTTACTCCACTCAATCGACAAAATAATTCGGGAGATTCTATTTTTGCCCTTATCAAGCCAAGACTTGATTCCAGGAAAATTATGATTACCAGTTTCTAAGTTTAGATGAAGATTGTGGTTTGTGTTTTCTAAACACCAATTTATGGCCCCAGGGTCTTGAACTCTAATAGCATCAAAATTATCTAGCTCTATTTTTTTAAAAAAATTAATGGCCTGAACAAAATCTTTTTCTACCATTAAGATATCCCATTCAAGGTATACCTTATGCCCTAGTGCTTTGGCTTTTTGACTCAATTTATTTGTTTTATCTAAATCTAATTTTCCAAACCTAGAGAGCATCGATGGCTCAACAATAAAATCAGTATTTGAAAACTTCTCTAATTCAATGGATTCTGTAAGGTATAAAATGGGAGACATTAGCAAAGCCTCCTTCGAACAAGATTAAGCTTCTCTGCTCCGGGGACCCATGGCAGTTTAACAAGCTCACCAGGTTTTGTTTTTTCACGGGTTTCATTTATAAAATTTAACACAGAGTCAGCTTTGAACTTTTGACTTCTACCTTTGAATGGCATGAGCTCTAGCTCATCTCCAATGTAAAAAGCATGACGAACTTCTAATAAAATAAATTCATCTCTGACAAAATCTGCAACGACTCCTGAGACCTCATATTCTTTCTCATCATGCTCTCTTTCGCTATAAACACTTTCATCTCCTGCAGCGCCGCTCAGGCTTCCCGTAGAGTAGTCGCGATGAGTGACTTTTAAGAGCTCGGAGTCGTAATAGGCCAAAGACTCTGGGCTGAGGCTATCCTTTGTTTCTAGTTCCCTCAATGCATCCGCATAAATTTTAGTAATTGTTCCAGCGTAATGAGGTCCTTTCATTCTCCCTTCAACCTTAATTGAGTCCACACCTGCTGCCACAAACTGCGGAAGTAGTGCGACCCCTTCTAAATCTTTGGAGCTCATAAAGGTAGACTTGGAGTTTTCCCCATTCGAATAATCAATTGAGTACTCAAAACGGCAGCTATGGGCGCACCCTCCACGGTTGCTATCCCGTCCTTGAGTATAATTACTAATAGTGCAATTGCCGGAATAGGCCATGCACATAGACCCATGTATAAAAACTTCAACTTCAATCTCAGCTTTTTCTCTAATTTCTTTGGCGTCTGATAGACTTACTTCTCTTCCTAAGACAACTCGCTCAGCACCCTTACTTTTCCAAAGTTTTGCTGACTCCACATTTAAACAGCTCGCCTGTGTAGATAAATGAATGGGAACATTACAATTGGCCTTGACCGTTTCAATAGTTCCAAGGTCGCTAACGATAACCGCATCAACTTTTATAGCCTCTAGAAGATGTAAAAACTCTGGAAGAGAGACTAGATCTTCGTCATGCAAAAATCCATTAAGGACAACATAAACTTTTGATCCATGAGCGTGAGCAAAGGCCACTCCTTCTCTTAACTCTTCATTGGTAAAGTTATCCGAAGCCATTCTAAGACCAAATTTCTGCCCGCCACAATAAACGGCGTCGGCACCATAAAGGACAGCAATCTTGAGTTTATCAAGGCTACCGGCCGGTGAAAGTAATTCTGGTCTAGTTCTCATACTGGAACATTGTGTTAGCAGAAAATTCCTATACAATAAAGACGTAGATAAATATTTAATCTTTCAGGCATTGACGCTAATGGTTAAAAAGCTTTTAATTATCCTCTCCCTAACCTTTGCAGCTGGAATTGGCTGGATTGGGCATCGTTGGTTTACCCAGCCCACCCTAATTGCTCCCCTGCCATACCAAATTAAGGTCGATTATGGCACAGACTTAGATCTGGCCCAGGAAGCCAATGTTCTCATTATTGGAGATAGGCTGGGAAAAAGCTTGGACCCTTATATTGGCGATTTAATAGAAAAGCTAAGCGTAAAGCTTAAAGACCCCCTAAGAATTGTCAACTGGTCTTCTCCTCATGAAAATTTAGGGAGAAGTCTGCATAAAATAAAACAGCTTAAAAAGTTTCCAGATATTATTTTATATTTAGGCGGCTCTGAAGAGTTTTTTGAAGAAAGATTTCATATTCAAGATAGAAAGAAGATCTTAGAGAATATAAAGTTTTTTAAAGACGAGAATAAGTCTTCTCTTATTTACACTTTCCCCCCATTATCAAGATTTATCTATAAGCCAGTAAAAAGATATGAACTTTCAGCGGATCCCTTGAAAGATCCAGGCGACTTTACCTCTAAATATCAGCAGCTAAAAATGGAAATCACCTTTAAGCTTTTTGATGTAGAGCTCGAAGAACTTGTTTCTCTTGTTAAAGAAAAGGGCTCCTATTTAATTTTATCAACGGCCCCTGTGAACCTAGAGTTAAAGCCGAAGAAGGTTTGTCTTAATTCCACCACAGATTCCTTGGAACAATATCAAAGAGAACTAGAGGCTAAAATTGAGAAAGGAAATCACAAGGCCGTTCTTTCTGAAGTTAGAAAATTAAGTGAAACCAGTATTGGCAACGCCCAAACGTTTTATTTATTAGGAATGGCCCAACTTGGTTCAGGTCATTTTGATCAGGCCAGAGTTTCTCTTAGAAAAGCAGCTGCCTTTGACTGTGGTCCTGATGGTAGCCATCCTGTCTTCAATTCTATAATTAAGAAGAAAGTTATAGGTCAGGGAATCAAACTTTTAGATTTTAATAATATTGTCACCAGACACTTAGGACTTAATGAATTATTCCTAGCTGAGCATTTCCCTCAAGAAATCTATTATAGACACTATGTAGAAGAACTCTATGTTACGATTAAAGAGAAGTTTAAACTTTAAGGTGGTTTTTTTATGAGCGAACAAATTGACGGTCCTCTCACAATTAATCTAGATGCTGGAGAGCTAGTCTGCTGCGCAGGCCAAGAAGATTATGACCTTTATATTATTCATTCAGGAAAGCTTTTAATCTATGTTAACGATGGTACAAAAGTTACTCCACTTGCTTATCTTGGTGCTGGAGAATACTTAGGTGAGCTTTCGTTTTTTGACAGAAAATCAAGATCAGCTCACGTTGCCACTCTAGAGCCAACCACTCTAATTCAAATTCCAGTTGATCAACTTAATAAACAATTTCCAGAATGGCTTATCACTATCGCCCAAAATATTACTTCTAAACTTAGAAGAACTGGTGATGTGATTAGACAAAAAGGAATCCGTAAACAAAATGTAGAGACTATTAAGCCCCTTAGTATTGACGAGCAAAGGCATTACTACCAGCTTGTTGAAAAGTTTAAAGAAACTAACCACGTTCCCGACTAAAACCATCAATTACCGGTAACAAGATGCGCCTAAATAGTTCCATAGCTGAACTATTCAGGCCCTATTTGACCATTTACTCCAGTATTTAAGGACTTTTTGTCACCAAACTCCCTTCTAAAAGTTGGCACGACCTTCGCAATATTAAATAGTGAGAGATTACCAAGGATGGGAAATCTCAGACGACAAAGCGATCTTCACTTACAAGGAGGTAAGAATGAACGCCACACTACCACATAAGCTACTTCTTTTACTTACCTTTAGTCTGCTGGCCATGGTGAGCTCAGGCTGCGCAAATCAAGGTACGGAAGAAAATCAGACAGCGAAGTATCCAGATGAAACAGATTACAAAGGTAATAAAAAGGCTAAGTATAAGCCTTATGTTTCAAGTGATAACTATCACGCTTTTTTAGACGCAAAATAAAATTTCAATGTCCCTGCGCTGAAAAGTGCAGGACTCTCTCCCTCAGAGAGGCCCAGGTAGTCCGCAGCTACCTGGGCTTTTCATATTTTATAATTATTTATTTAAAGGCGTAGAGAATAGAACCGTTTTCTGTTTGCTCTACGACAGAATTGATTTTATTCATGGCGACTGCTGGGCAGCCCCAAGATCTACCTTGAATTGATCTTCCAGGGGAAACGTACTTCGCCCCGTGGACAACGATGTAGCGAGACCTAGCATTAGAGTTACTGGCCTCCTTTCCATCTAGACGCATACTTAAGCCATTACTTCCCCAGTATCTTTCAGCCGTTAGATAAATTCCCAGGCTACTTTTTTTAGAATTATGAACATTTGAAAAATATTTTGCATAACCGGTATGCCCTGGGTCCGTTCCTTTTCCATGGGCCACATGAAGAACTTCATGAGTTTGATTCACAAGATCTAAAAGATAAAATCTGGCCTTGGAGCTATGCTTAGAAAAATCAACTAGAGTCATATAATCTTTGTTTTTTACATATTGATCATTTTCTTGAAGATAAAGAAGAGCTTTCTTTAAAGGCTCCGCCGGAACTCCCTGTGAAACAAAAGTTTCAAAAAGATCGAGATTAATAAGTTCAACCCCTTCGACTCCATTAAATAGTTTTGGAACTGTTGGATCAGGAGTGCCGTACTCAGGCTCACTTCCACAACCAAAACTTAAAAATGCCACTAATAAAAATATAAGTGTCTTTTTCATAACTACCTCTTCCTTGAGATTCGTGTATGTTCTCTTACTAATATTTTATAAAAACCTTTAGCTGGTGAGAACCGGAGCAAGAAAGTGCTGGCGGCTCTAACAAGGGAAAACTAGAGTGCAAAGCTTGGAGGTTTTAAACTTAATTCTTTTAAATTAATCACTTAACGTTTTGCGACATGATTAATTCCAAGAGCTTTCCTCTATTGTAAAGTTTCTGTTAACTTTAAAGAACTTATGAAAATTGCCGTTATATCTCTTCTTTCTCTCACAATTGGTCTTCTCATCGGAAGTCAGTTTTTCCCTGTAGAAAAAGTTAAAACCAAAATAGTTGGGGAAAAAACATCAAACCCAGAAGTAAAAGTCATTACTAAAACAGAATATAAAAAAGACAAAGAAGCTGAAGCTTTTTATGGAAAAGCATTCTCTCTTTTCTTGGCAAACTTAGGTTTAAAGCTAGATAAAGAAAAGGAAGAAAACCTAAAAGAACTTTTGGAAAATCCTAAAGAGTATTTGGCCGTTACAAAAAGAAATCCTGAAACTGAAGTTTATATCCCAAGAGAAATTGATTTTAATCCGACCAGCTGGTTTAAAGATTTTATTCAAAAAGAAAATGCAAATCTTAAGCATATTAATGATGATGCCCTTATCAAAGATGCCCAGGAGTTTATGTTAAAAGATCCGGCCCTCTTCCATGCTCGCTCAACTTTTATAAAAAAATTTCCAATCCTAAAACTTCTACTTGGTGAGTATAAAGGAAATCTTTATCGAATAGCGGGAAATAACCGCGGCCGTAGAGATGATATTTACCTCAATATCGATTTTCAGCTTAAAGAAGAAGATAAAGTCGATGGGAGCTTTACTTTAAAACTCTCCGCTGACGGAGAAACCTATTCAAACTCTTCAGGTCGTGGGGGCAATGGAGATGTAAAGATTAAAAACGACTCCATCTTAATCCAGGCCGGCCCTGGTAGCTTCTTTCATTTCAAAGGTAAATCAATCGATGTGGCCAATTTCTACTCGAACGGAAAGCTCGTAGGTCTTGCTCGTTTTACCAAGCAGTAGGTACGTGGTTACTTTTCGCGAAAACAGGTAGATATAAGTTAAATTTTTCTAGCAATAGGTAGCAATAGGTACCTGGTTACTTCTGTTCTTTAATTGCCTTTTTATATAGTTCAATTTTTTCATCAAACTTCGAAAGGTCTTGAACTCCTGCTTTTTTATATTCTTCTCTTATTTTTATGATATATTCTAGTTCCTTTTGATAATCATGATAACCAATGCATATTCTATTTTCACATTTAGGATATAAATACTCACCCCAAAAAGAACACAGGGTGTGTACTGGGTCTATATACTTCTTTTCGTATGATCTAATAAGCTCGTAAGCTATATCTTTCTCTTTAATGTTTACAATAGGATCACAAGGTCTACCGGTTGGATAACAATCCTTATCTGTGTCGCAATAATTTAGACTTTTCAGCTTACTTTTAAAAATTTTGGTATCTTTTTGATATTGCGTTTCATTGAAAAAGATATCCCAGACTCCATATCCACATATCAAAACTCCAAATAGTAGTAAGGCTTTCTTAATTTTATTTTTTTTAGACATTTTCTAATATTAACACAAAAAAAGGAGCCCTAAGGCTCCTCTGATATTTTTCATTTAAGCAAGTAACCAGGTACCTAACGCAATTTGACTGCTGGAATTTAGATTAGGCCCATTTCTTTAACGGTGTCGCGTTCTGTGCGAAGTTCGTTAAGAGTTGTGTTGAACTTTTCTGTTCCAAAGTCTCCGTGCTTCCAAGACTCATCAACCACAAGTTTTCCGCCTTCTGTGCGGCATGGGTAAGAGAAGATTAATCCTTCGTCTACTCCGTACTGTCCGTTTGAGCAAAGACACATTGAGTAGGTTTCACCTGCTGGAGTATCGTGAGTAAGATTCCAAATGCCATCAACTACGGCGTTGGCAGCTGAGGCAGCGGATGAAAGTCCTCTTGCTTTAATAATGGCAGCCCCGCGCTTTTGAACAGTAGAGATAAAATCATTTTCAAGCCAAGCATTATCAGAGATTGACTCTGGGGCCGGCTTTCCATTGATCTTTGCATTGTGAAAATCTGGATACTGGGTTGCTGAGTGATTTCCCCAGATCGTCATATTTGTTACGGCGTCAACATCAACACCCGCTTTTTGAGCAAGCTGAGTTTTCGCTCTATTTTCATCTAGAGTTGTCATGGCATAGAAGCGATCGTTTGAAATTTTAGGTGCGGCATTCATAGCTATAAGACAGTTAGTATTACATGGGTTTCCAACGACAAAAACTCTAACATCATCAGCAGCATTGTCGTTAATGGCTTTACCTTGACCTGTAAAGATTCCACCATTTATTTTTAATAGGTCTGCTCGCTCCATTCCATCTTTTCTTGGAACTGATCCAACCAGGATGGCCCAATTTACATCTTTCATGGCAACGTTTAAGTCGTCCGTACAAACTATATTTTTAAGAAGTGGGAATGCGCAATCATCCAGCTCCATAGCAACACCTTTTAGGGCGTCTAGGGCCTGGGGAAGTTCTAGAAGCTGAAGCTCTACTTCCGTATCTGGTCCAAACATTTGACCTGATGCGATTCTAAATAAAAGGGCATATCCAATCTGCCCAGCAGCGCCTGTTACAGCTACTTTAACTCTTTCTTTTGCCATAATTATTCTCCTTAATATTGAAACTCCCGATAAGTTAACAGAACTAGAGGTTTCAAAGAAGGTATGCTGTGTTATGGCACATTGTGACATATTGGTCATATCCTGTCGGATTTTATAGACTTACTAAATGGCTGACGAAAATCAGGGTGGCGGGGAAAAGAAAAAAAATAACCGCAACCGAAACAGAAATAGAAATAAAAACCGCAACCGAAAAAAATCTTCAGGTAATTCGGAAAACCGAAATAATACCCCAAGAAATAATAATGGTTCTAAGAAGAAGTCGAATAATCGTCGTCGTCCAAAGCGCCGTTATAAACTGAGTAAAGAAGATACAATTTATAATAAGTATTTAACCATGATGGAGCAGCACCTAGCTGCCCGTAAAAAATACTTTGCCCTCTTTGATAGAGCCGACCCTCAGCAAAGGGCCAAGCTTGAAAGAAATTTTACCAATACTATGAATAAGGTTCGGGAATTTGAAAATTCCCTCGAGGGTGAGGACCGTGAAAAGTTCTTAGCTAGGGTAAATGGTTTAACTTTTGATAGCACCTATAGTGAAAACCATGAGATTCCCTTTGATGGTGAAAAAGTTCCGGCCGACTTGCCGTCTGAAGATCCGCATTTTCTTGAAACCCAAAAAGCCAGCGACTTCAGTAGTGATACTGAAGAAAGCGTTGGCTCTATGGAAGATTATTTAGCTTATAAAGGTCTTTAGGAAAGCGGCGCAGCCGTTTGAAGATTTTCTCTAGCTGCAGATTCTAGAAAATTATTAAGAGTTACTTCTTGGTCTTTAAGGATTGCTTCTTTTAATTCTGTTGGAGCAATATCTAAAACTTCACTAACACGCTTAAGCATTTTCAATGGCACATTGCACAGTGCTCTTTCTACATTAGAGATGAATTGGCCGTTCTTATATCCTAATAGATGAGATAGCTCAGATTGTGAGTATCCTTTTGGGTGAGATGTTCTTCTATCTCTGATTAATTTTGCTATATTTTCAAAACAACGATTGCCTGACATGATTACTCCTAGTAGTTATCAAATTCTCTCTAAAACTATTTTAAAATTTTAAGGGACTTATGTCGCATGAAGTTTTCTTTACAAATATTATACATTTACAACGCGGGTAATCATGGCAAAGTATAAATTAATGAGTTGGAACGTAAATGGCATTAGGGCCTGTGTTAGGCATGGTTTCCTTGACTGGTTGCAAGAAGAAAAGCCCCATGTGATCTGCCTTCAGGAGACCAAGGCCCATGTAGAACAGCTTGAAGAGGAAGTTCTTGCCCCAAAAGGTTATAAGTCCTACTTCTTCTCTGGGGTTCGAAAAGGCTATTCTGGTACTGCAATTTTCGTCAAAGATAAGTTCCCTTTAGTTGAGGTTACTAGCGGACTGGGTAAAAAGATTTTTGACGATGAAGGCAGGACCCAAATTTTAGAAAGTGAAGAGTTCTTTCTCATCAATGGTTACTACCCCAACGGCGGACGTGATCATAGTAGAGTCGATTTTAAATTAGAATTTTCTAGGGCCATGGTCAAAAAGGCTCTTCAGTTAAAGAAGAAAACAGGAAAAGAAGTCATTCTCACAGGAGACTTTAATACGGCCCATAAAGAGATAGATTTAAAGAATCCTAAATCAAATAAAAAATCTACCGGCTTCCTCCCCCATGAGCGCGAGTTTATAGATGAAATGCTTGCTCAAGGATTTGTGGATATCTTTAGAGAGAAACACCCTGATGAAGAAGGCCATTATACTTGGTGGACTTATCGAGGAGACTGCCGCAAAAAAAATGTGGGTTGGCGGATTGATTATTTTTTCGTAACTGAAGGACTTAGAAACAATATTAAGAAGTCTTTTCACAAACCAGAAGTTTTAGGTAGTGATCATTGTCCCCTTGGGATTGAAATTAGCCTTTAGTTTTTTTGATAAACAGACTCACCATTATAGTAAGTTTGTAAAACTTTCTGGGAAAGCTGCTCTCTAGAACCTCGGTGGATAATTCTTTTTAGGATTTCTTCAGCTTTATCACCTTCTCTTAATTTAGGTTTCTCTAAGATGATAAAACTGGCCATTTTACTTTTTTGAAAATTCCCTCGTTTTTTAGCAAGACCCAATAATTCAGCTCCCGCCTGAGTAGCTCTGTAGAAGGCCTTGATATAGGTGGCCTCTTTAATTTTCTTTTTTTGATTTTGTTTATAAAAAGATCTCATAACATCAAGCATAGATAAGAAAGGTCCTCCTCCAATATCTGAGGCTAAGGACCAACGAACTCCTGCTTTTTCTGCTCGTTTAAAATCAAATAGACCAGAGCCAAGACCCAGCTCTTTTACTGGTGCATTTGAGGTGGGACAATGGGCCACTGCCGTTTTGGATTTTGCTAACATGGCCAGTTCTTCTGAACTTAAATGTATGCCATGCCCCATGATAGTTTTAGAGCTCAAGAGGCCACATTTTTTATATATTTCTGTATAGGACTTTATTTTCTCAAATCCTTTGATCCCTCGGTATATTCCAAGAACATATTCAATCTCATTAGGTGTTTCACTTAAGTGAGTTTGAATAAAGTTTTTATTTTTCTTAGCTAGCTTTGAGCCTTCGGCCATCACATGGGGATGAGTGGTGGGAGCAAAGCGAGGTGTTAGAGCGTAGTTTTCAAGATACTTCTCACTTCGGTTCTTTACTAAGGAGAGGGCCTGTTTTGGGGTTTGACTTAAATATGGCGGCGAATTCATGGTCATGAGCACGTTTCCAATCGTATAGTCTCCAATAAATTCTTTTAGAGCATGATCGACACTATGACCGTGAATTGAAGCATAACAAGCTCCCCCAAGGGTGCCCACCTCTAAAAGCTTTTTAGAAAACACTTTCGCCTTGTTTTTTGAATAAGTTTTATCTTTGTATTTCGCTTCATGGGGCCAGGTGTATTTTGATAGCCAAGTTAACAAGCTATCTTTTGGCATAGTTCGTACGTCTTCTTGCACCCAATGAAAGTGTGTATCATAAAAGCCAGGTGCGATGATTCCCCCAGGAAACTCACAGACCTCCAGAGATCGCTTTTGCCCATACTTAGCGAGTGCTTCCCTTTCTTTTCCAATAAAGCACCATTTATATTCATTATTAGAGCTTAGCTTTGCCACAAGGGCCCCTTGCCGGACCCACTGACAGGACTTATCATTAAGAGGGTTAAGGTAATCACCTAAAAAAATTTTAAATTGGGGTTTACCCAAAACAGGACTCCATAAATGACGATATTTAAAAAAATAAATTTACTGGCACTTATTATCCTCTGTCTATCACCATTTGCCGAGGTAAAATCTGAAGATTCAACGCTTAAAGTCGATAAAGTTCTAATTTTAAATATTGATAGCACCATAAACCCGGCAACCTTAAATTATATTAAGACTGGATTTAAAAGGGCGCAAAAAGAAAACTTCGATCTTATTAATATCGAAATCAATACCCCTGGCGGACTTGTTACAACAACAAAAGATATTTTAACTGTTTTTGGTAATAGCGATAAGCCAGTGGTTGTTTGGGTAAAGCCAGAAGGAGCATCCGCAACCAGTGCCGGTGCTATTATCGCAAGCGGAGCTCATCTTTTATTTATGGCCGATGGGACAAATATTGGGGCAGCCACTCCAGTTGAAGGCGGCGGAGATATTAAAGATCAAGACCTAAGAAAAAAGGCCATTAATGACCTCGTTGCCTTAGTTCAAAGTCTTTCGGAGTCAAAAGGCAGAAATCCAGAGCTTTTTGGTGACATGATTAAAAAAGCCACTTCTTTTAAAGCTGGGGAAGCTAAATTAAAAAAATTAGCAGATGAAATCGTCAATAGCAGAAGAGAATTTGAAGAAAAACTCGATGGAAAAAAAATAAAAATTAAAGGTGTCACTTATACCCTCGATGTTGGTTCTCTAGAGTGGAAAGAGCAACCCTGGGACGGTGGTCAAAAACTACTTAATATTTTCGCCAACCCTTCAATGGCCTATATCTTGTTTCTAATCGGCGCTGCACTTATTTATCTCGAGCTTCAGGCAGCCGGCGGTTTTATCGCTGGAAGTATAGGTGCTGTATGTTTGATTTTAGCGGCCATAGGCTTTCAAGTGCTCCCCCTAAATATTGGTGCTCTTGGGCTTATAATTTTAAGCTTTATTCTTTTTATTATTGAAATTTATGTCACTAGTTATGGAATCCTTTCCGCGGCCGGAATAGCAGCGCTTATCTTTGGCTCTATGTTTTTGTATCGGACAGAGGACTCATATTTAACTTTAAGTACCTCTTTGATTGCTTCTTCTGTGGCCGGGATAGCTACATTTATCGCTTTTATCGCCTGGTTCTTACTAAGAGATCATAAAAATATTGGGACCGGGCATTTTAACGATCACTCAGGGAAAATGGCAAAGGTCATTGAAGAAATTGAATCGGACGATCCCGATAGTTTTACTTATTCCGTTAAAGTTGGTGGAGAATTTTGGAAAGCACTAAGTAAAACAAAATTAGAGGACGGCGGAATGTACGAGATAAAAGAGCATGATAATGAAAGAATGCTTCTCATACTTTAGAAATCGTATTTAAACTGAACCCAGCCGGCAGTTTGTTTATTATCCTCATAATTATCTCTAGCGACTTTTATGCTTATGCTAGAATTTTTTGAGAGGTTACGTGAATGTCCTACTGAGACACTCTCCCCTTTTTTATTTCCATGTAAACCTACATCCATATAACGTCTTTTCGTAGTTCCATCGACAATGCTCCAATTACCGCCAAAGCTTCCATCTTGCCCGGCCACAACTTTACCATTGATATCGAGCCCCGTTTCATAAACATTGAAGCTCATAGGAACACCTAGTCTGGCCAGACCTGCCCTATCAACAGAGAGTTCAACTACTTCTTTATCTTTATCATCACGAAATTGAACGGAGGCACTCGAGGTGTTTCCATGTTTCTTGACTTGCCCAGTTACGGCAAAGCTTTCAAAATCTGTTCTAGAGCTAAGGCTTAAGTCTCCATCAGCCTCTAGCTCTAAGCCAACGTAGTCCTTCCCTTCCTTACTTTTAACTTTTATTCCAGCTGCCTGTTTCTTACTAGAGATTTCAGCTTCTCCTTGAATAGAAACCGTATCAAAGTGAGAGGCTCCATCGAGTGAAAGTATTGTGACCTTTTTGGGTAATAATCCATCCCCCTCGGTCTTCCATCCATAATCAATATCAAGATGATCACTGGCCGCCTTTTTCTCTGCAGCTTCCTTTGCAAGCTTTTGTTCTCTTAGTAATCGTTTTCTCTTTTCAGGGGCCATGGCCTCAAGTTCTCTTAATCTTTGATCGTTAACTTTCTTTGCCTTTAAATAAATCTCTTTATTTCTAAAGTAAGCCACTTGCGCATTGCCTTTACTATCTCTAATGACTCGAATAACGATGTCCTCATGTGGATATTGTCCTCTTAAAAAATAAGTCTTTTGAACTCCTGGCTCTAAAAGCTGGGCCTGAGAAATATTCTTAAAGTTAATATTTCTCGAGAAAACTAAAATATTTTCACTGGCATCAAACTCTTCCGGGTCCTGAAAAGGCATAGAGCCACGACCAAGTTCCCATCTTCGGCATGGAATTTCCTCGGCGGTTTTTATAGAATGCCTTGCTTCTTCTTTTGTAAAATAGAACATGCCGTCTAAAGAATTAACTTCATTTAAAACAGAAGGCGGTATCTTAGATTTTGGATCTTTGGCCAGGTGCTGAAGAATATCATTTACCTGCTCTGTTAAAAGAAAAGTATTTGGACAATCAACGCAGATAGTTCCTTCTTCAATCTTTTCCCTATTAACTTCCTTTAGGTAGTTAGCATATTCAGGGTCGTTAGTTGTTCTCCCTCTTATTCTCTCTGTTTCTTTGTAAGCATCATAAAGGACCCTTACAAAGCTTTCCGGGTCTTTTTCAGGATCAGCATTATTTAGACGTTCTTGAATATCCTTGAAGTCTTTTGCGACTGCAAAAGGAATACCTGACCAAAGCCCTATGAATAGAGTGATAAACAAAACTCTCACGTCTTCTTTTCGGATTATCTTTATAGGCTCTTGAATTGATAAACCGGAGCAAAACCGTTAAGCTTTTCCTAGTTTTAATACCTTAAACTTAGTTTCAACGGAGGAGACTATGGCCTTTGTACCTTTTATCGTAATCGCGATAATTTTACTTTTTAATACTCTTAAAATCCTAGCGGAATACGAAAGAGGTGTCGTATTTAGACTCGGTCGTTTTACTGGAGTTAGAGGTCCAGGTCTTATCATCCTGATCCCGGGTCTTGAGAAAATGAGAAGAGTTGATCTTCGAACTGTGACTATGGATATCCCAAGCCAGGATATTATCTCTAAAGACAATGTCACTTTAAAAGTTAACGGTGTTGTATACTTTAGAGTTAATAACCCAGAGCGAGCGGTCATCGCCGTTGAGGATTTTATTCAGGCCACCAATCAAATTGCTCAAACGACTCTTAGGTCGGTCATTGGTCAATTTGAGCTCGATGATATTTTAAGTGGTAGAGATCAAATTAACCATAAACTGCAAGTCATCCTAGACGATCAAACGGAGCCTTGGGGAATCAAGGTATCAGCCGTTGAAGTAAAGGCCATTGACCTTCCAATTGAAATGCAAAGGGCCATGGCCAAACAAGCGGAAGCAGAAAGAGATAAAAGAGCAAAGATTATTTCTGCTCAAGGTGAATTTGAAGCTTCAAAGAAGCTCGCTGAAGCTGCTGCGGTTCTTGATACTCAAAAGAACGCCATTGTTCTTAGATACCTAGACACAATGAAAGAGATTTCAGGAAGTAATGCTGCTTCAACAACTTTCTTCCCTCTTCCAGTAGATTTTTTATCTAAAATTATGTCTAAATAAAGATGTGGAAGAATCTTATTCCCTTTAATCAATCGGACCTAAACCTTGAGTTTAGGTCCAAGGCCTGGGTCGAAGCTAAAGTTCTAAAAGTTGCTTTTGAATTAAAGGGAGACCTCTCAAATATTCTACTTCCTAAGCCTTTAGTTAATCCAAGCCGTGTTATTGGGCTATGGGAATCCACATGCTTTGAAATGTTTGTTAAAAACTCATCCGGTGATGAATACTTTGAGTTCAATGTTTCAAGCGCATACAATTGGAATTTGTTTTACTTTCCTAGTATCAAAGCTCGTTTAAAAGAATATACAAATATTTCAAATTTGGCCGTTAGCGCAGTAAAAAAAGAAGATAGCTTTTGTCTAAAGTTTTGGATTGCCCTTGATAAATTTCCTAGTGGATTTTGGGAAAGCGACAATATGAAAATAGGGCTTACTGCGGTTATTGAGAATAAAACTGGCCCTTTAAGCTACTGGGCACTTGCTCATAAAGAGGATAAGCCCAACTTTCATCATATGGACTCCTTTATTTTTGAATTATAATTTCTCGAATTCAATGGCGGTTTGAAAATCTTCCCCCTTTGCTAAACTAACCATGAGTTTCGCTATATCCTCAACTTTAGAGCCCCTATACTTTTTAATCGGTCCAAAAAATAAGGGGTCAAGCATTTTAAAGCCAATCATCGCAAGTGCTTCACCAGGGCGGCGCTCCTCTCTTTTACCTACAATCAGTGAAGGTCTTACTACATAAAATGTTTCTAGACCTAGTTTAGAAATACTATCTTCAACTTCACCTTTTGTTTTATTGTAAAAAACAAATGAATTTGAATCAGCCCCAAGAGCACTAATAAGGACAAACTTATTTACTCCATTTAGCTTGCACAGCTTGGCCGCCTCTAGTGGCAAATCATAATCAATTTCTTTAAAGGCAGATTTGCTCCCAGCTTTTTTAATAGTCGTCCCTAGGCAGCAAAAACAAATATCGACATTGAAGGCTTGGTCGAATTTTGACATTTTACTTAATGGGGCAATGCATTCTTCTATCTTTTGATGTTCCACACCAGACGAGCGCCTGCTAACTAAATAGACCTTTTCCACTGCTGAATCTTGAAGCATTAAGTCCAAAACTCTAGAGCCTACGAGGCCGGTTGCCCCTAAAATTAGTACCCTCATTTGAGTATTCCTCACAATACAAGTATCTTATTATAGATTCACATTATAATGGGAACTACCTATGAGACCTATATTTATTTTAGCATTAATTTTTATTAGCTCCTGCGGAAGCTTTTCAAATAAAGCTCCAATTAGGATTGTTCATTACAATATAAAAGAGCTTGATAGTAATAAAATTAATAAACCTAACCCACAACTACAGTACGTTAAAAATATTTTATCAAAGCTTGACTTTAATATTCTTAGTCTCAACGAAGTTCAATACGATATCCCAGGCGTTCCTTCTTATAAATTTAAATCAAGAGGGGAGAATTTGAGAAATTTAGGTTCTTATATTGATCCCAAAATGAAAAATTGGAATTTTAGTTTCCACCCTGCCAATACTGGTGCCTTGGCCAGAAAAAAGGGTAATGGAAATTTCTATACAGACTTTAGTGACCCAAGAGCACGAGATTTTGCTGATAAAGTAAATTATGGAATATTTCCGGCTCAATACTCAACAGGTGCCCTATTTGACTTTAAAAAGACTTACGAGGTTCTCGTTAAAGATTTAAAGTGGAGTGATTTTAATAAAAGAATTAATCTTTCAAGGTATAAACAGGCCAATGGAAAATCCCTTCCAAAAGATATGGAGCTTTTTGATAAAACCTTTAGTGATGTGACCTTAAATATTAAAGGAAGAGAAGTTCATTTAATTTTACTTCATACTGTCCCTGCTTACCATTTTGGGAATAAAAGATCCCCTAACTATATTAGAAATGCTGATCAGCTAAGATTCTTAGAGTGGTACTTAACGGGCAAGACTGATTTCCCAGTTGAACTAGAGCATGTTAAACCACTTCCTCCTGGGACTCCTTTTATCGCCGTTGGGGACTGGAACACAGATATAACCAATAAAAAGAATAAGGGTTCAGAGATACTAAGAAGACTATTTAATAAATTTCAACCTTGGATGAAGAATCCAGGTCATACAAATGAGAGCCCTGGGTTTGCTAAAAAAAGATTAAAGCTTACTCTCGATTATATGATGTTTAGTGACCATTTTGAGATCATAAAAAGTGGAGTCGTTATGGCCAATGAAGATAGAGTTTTCATGGGCTGCAATAAAAACCAAGCTAAATTCAAAAATATCCCAGAGGATAGAAAACTAACATACTGGACCAATCGTAAAAATAAAAAGAAATGTTTTGTCGGGGTTAATAAAGACTTTTTTGAACTAAAAGAAGCAAGCGACCACTTCCCAATCTTTGCTGATTTAAAGTTTAAAGACTAAGGCTTACAAATAACTTTCTTTTTGGGGGACTGAACTTTTAAAAATTTCATTTTTCCACCACTTAAAAGAAGTTCCATCTTTATGTCACCTTTTACGAATATTTGAGAATATTCGTTGATGAGAACTTGTTTTCCTTCAAGCCTTTCTTTTAGCTCATCTAAGGAATCTAATTGAACCTTTTCAATTTCCCTAAATTCTCCTCCCTCAAGCTCTTTTGAAATTTTTAAATTTAAATCTTGTCCTAAAAAGAGTTTTACCTTTTCCCCAAGCTCGTCAATATAGGTCACTTTATTCCAGGAAAAAGTTCCTTCATCAAAAACATGGTCGTCAAAAATATCTCTGGCCTCTCTTAAGACCTCTAACTCAATAGGACTGTATCCTCTGCCTAAACACCGTTTAAAGTCTCGTGCTAGATTAGGAACTTCTAAAACTCCTTGTACGTAGTTTCCTGTTCTCTCATTCAAAGATTTACTTGAAGGCTTAGTTTTTTTAGCTACTTTTAGAGATGTTTTTTGGGTGTCTCCTTCCATTAGTAAATAAATAGAGGATCCCACGGAAGCAATTATTAGAAATATTAAAACAATATGGATCTTTGACACAGAACAAACCTCAATAAGTTACAGATTATATTAGACCACTTTCCTCTATTTTGCTCAATCTAAAAAAATCTGTCACTACCCTTGACTCTCATAAAATCAACCTCATCTTGTGTGTATGAAGGAATCAAGAAAGAATTCATTCAAATGCTTTAGTCTTACTCTAGTGCAAATTAGTTTAATCGCTGGTTCAATTGCACTGGGAGCAAGTACAAGCAAGTGCAATAAATCAATTTCCTCGGCAAAGATAAGCTCTTATCAAAAATGCCAAGAAAATCGCGATAATGTCGACTTTTTTCTAATCGACCCTATTGCCCAGCTCAGAGTAAAAACAAGACATATATCACTTGCAGTTCAAAGAATTAGTGAAACTCATTTTATCATTGCCGACCCGGCCCTAAGCCTAAAGTCAGGTCTATCTCCCCCTACAATCCTCGTTTAGAAGTTTAACTAAATTTATTTAAAGAACGAGGAGTTCAATATGAAAATTGTTAATGGCGACTATTCGCCTATGAGTAAAGAAGTTTTTACGAAAATTCAGAATAACTACCCAGAAGCTAGGAATTTTAAATTTTCGATTAAAGAAGATAACCATTCATTTTTTACAACCACACTAGAAGTGAGGGTTGGAAAGAAAAAGCTCGTTGCCAAAAAAATTGGCGCCTCTGCAAACGAGTCAGTTCGAAATGCTCTTTCAGCATTGAAAAAGCGGCTTGAAAAAATTGCTGATCGATCTAACCGAAAGAAAAAGCATTTTTTCTCTTTTTCCTCACTACACGCAATTTAATAAATTTTCTTTAAAACCAGGGGGCGGTCGCCCCCTTCCCTACATATTAATAATATCTCTTCTAATTTGATAATAGATATACTTTCCAATGATCTGATCTAATGTGTAAATAATTGAAGCCTGTGTGATAGCAGCTTTCATATTTAGCCCACCCATACACATCGTCCTATATATCCAAAGACCCATTAACAAGCTTTTTGGCACATCTAACATGTCATATGATCTAACAAAGATATATCGATCCATCGTGTGGCTTCCAAGCTTTATACTACCTGAGTTTTCATTATATATTTTTTGAGTGATTGCCTCCATTAAACGCTCTTGCATTTCATCATCCTCTAGCTCACCGGCCGAGATTTCTTCTAAGCTTAAGATTTCATCGAACTCATTTTTTTCAACTTCTACTTTTCCTCTCATGACTTCTGAAATGAATTTTTTAATCTGCTCAGGAAAATATTCATTATTCAGAGAGTTCATGGCCGCATTATATTCTTTAATAAATTCGGGATCCTCTTTTTTTCTAAGTTCAACTATTCTTTCGTACTCTTCTTTAATAAAAGAATTTTCTTCTCCAAACTCAAGTTCATACATAGCCGCTTCAATATAGTCTGCGGGGGTATAAAAAATATGCAAGGAAACCATTTTCTTCAAAAAGGTGGCAGCTTGATCTGTCATAATGGCGTTGTATCCATATTGAAAAATAAACTTCCAAGCTAAATCATGACCTAATTTCCCATACCAATCAAACTCAGTTTTATCCTTGTCCCAATTGGCGTAGGCATAAGTTCCTGCCGTTGCTGAAATCCCCATTGCCATAAAAAACGAGGAGGTTCTCTTTGCGGCGTACTTACTTTCAGGAGTTGGTTTTGTTGAGCGACAGGCGTATTTCATATTAGAATATACCGCTGTCATTTCCTTTGCTTGTTTTTTTGCAAAAGCTTTTGCTTCATCTCCCTTTAAACCTTTTTTAAGGGCCTTCTTTTCTTGTTTTTTAATCTGCTTCAGTTCAAATTTATCAATACTATTTCTAAGTTTTTTAAATTTATCTATGTATTTCCCTGAATCCTCTGGGTAAAAGAGTTTCGGCAGTTCGGCTAAAGCGCGCATTTGATGCTTTTGTCTCATGGCCGTAGCAAAACTTAAATATTCTTTTAATATTTTCCATTCCTCATCACTTTCAGGAAATCTAACAAAGTACTTTTGAAATTCATTAAATTCTAGAGGAGTGAACTCAGAATCAGTAAGAAGCTTTCGAAGCCTTATAACTTGGTCGCTATCAGGCTGACTTCTCGCGAGGATGAGGTCCATAGTTTCATCTAACTTAGGAAGCCCCTCCCAAGACCTAGGAATCAACCTGACTTCTCCATACGAAAAATCCAAGAGAAACTTAGAGGTATCGGTCTGAGCTAACAAAGGTGGTACATCTTCAGGAGATATAAGTTTCTCCTTAATCATCTTATTAATAGTATCGGCGTACATTTGAGTTAGAAACTGAAATCGTCCTTTCCTGGCCTTCAATAATTTTAAGAAAGAAAGACGGGACTTTAAGCTATGTCGAGATAATTTTTTTACTGTAGGTGAAATAACTTTTTCTTTAACAATTCCAAATGTGTTCTTCTTAGTTTTAGTAAGAATACTTTTTATCAATTGTTTACAATTTCCTGTGTTAAAGGATGCCGGGGAACGCTCCACCGTGTGACTGCATGTAAACAGCAGTAAACCTATAAAAAGATACCAGACTCTCACACCTAGCTATTCGGTTTTTTTTAGACAATTATAAGCTTTATTAAGGTGAAGCAGCATTATTTAGACCATTATCTAACAGATAGCTATCAATGACCCCTAAACCATTGAAATCCCCTTCTCTAAAATAGGAGATAAAATCTCTTCCTTCTAAGTCCAGAGCCTCAAATGACCCATGTAAAAAGACATTTGGTAAACCAAAATAATTGTAAAGATCCACTTTGGTGCGGGATTTTTCTGTTAGTTTTTGGGCAAAATCTTTAAATCTCCAGAGGGGAATATTTTTTAATCTTTGATCTATAGAAAGCTTTGTTCTTTTTTGAATACAAGACTCCCAGAGATATCTTTTCTTTTTTGCACTTCTGAAGAGTTTAAATTTTGGTTTACAATAATCATAAAGCTTCTTTGAATAAGAGCGATGACTGACTTCTTTCCAATAACGATCAAAGCTCTTCTCTAGTGAAATCCTACAGAAAAAACGTTTTCTACATGTTTCTTTTATAACGGTATATACTTCCTTTAAGCTTAATTTATTAAAGTACTCGAGGCCCTCTTTCTTTATAATATACTTCCCCGTTAAAGTTAGGGGACCTTGTAGTTGTTGACTTCGAAGGAGATGCCAAACGAGAGGGTCAACACCACCATAGCTTTCGAGAATCTCAACGGCATGTTTTTTGGTAAGTTTAGTAAGCTTTCCTGAGTTATACTTTCTTTCGATAACCATAGAGAAATTTTCTTTATTGATGGATAGCTTCTCTCTTTTTTCAATAAGGTTTTCACTACTTTTATATTCAATCTCAAGCCTTCTTAGATCTACTAGTGACTTTCTAGTGACTGAATCAAGCCCAAGCAATGACCTCATTACCCCACCAAAGATTCGACTCCAAATATTCTGAACAAAGTTAGCTTTCTCGTAAAAGTGCTTAAAGAAAGTATGCAGTTTATCATCCTTTGTAACCTGGATATGAGTAGTGGATTGATCTTTCATTCCCCCAATAAGGAGGAGAAGGTACTTTGAATTCATCGTCGCTTTTCTCGAGTCCTCTAAGGCTAAGAGCATGGGCCGCATGACAGTGGTGTCGATTTTCCCAAATCTAATACCTCGCTTAAGCTCTTTCTTTAGAGCAGCATCTTCTTCCATCATTTGAAGGTCAGATTCTGTAAAACTTAAATGAACTTTATATTTTTGTTCATAAGAGTATGAAAAATCAAAAGACAATAAAGTGAATCTTAGAAGCTTTAAGAAATCGATTTGAAGAGATGCCCTTAGTCCTACTTCGGCTCCGATTGTTTTTTCTACTTGCATTCGAAGCGCTTCATTCTCTTTTACTCTTTCATCAAAAGCTACAGATTGAAACTGTACTGAGGCTAGCTTTGTAAATTTTCCTAAAGCGCCTGCACTTGCCCAAAGTGGGCCAGCAATTGGCATACTTCCAATAGCGCCAGCGCTAAAAGTTAAAAAATCTTCTTTTTTTAGTATTTCTTGTGTAGGTAAGTTCTTATAATTTCCATTTTGAAAAGCGAGGAAAGGAAGAAATAATTTTTGAAAATTTCTCGTCAGGCCATCGGTGTATGAATCAGCAAAATGCACCCATGTGTATTGTCTTCTAAATGAAAGACCAGCAAAGAGGGCATATTGACTCTCTCCAACTTCGATAATTCCTTCATCTGAAAGTTTAGAAAGTAGTTTATTAGCGGAAATTTCGTAGGAAAAGACGTCTCTTACAATCCAGCGTTCATCGTCAAAGAGGTCAGGTGAAAGCTGTCTTTCAATATTGACATTAAAGTCAACAAAGCTTTTAGCATAGCGGATTCCTATCTTATTTAGGCCACCACCAATAAATATATTTTTTCCCTGTAATGCGTTTTGTGCCTGCCTCTGCCCAATGGTTTCATATTGATCTTTAAATTCATCTAAAATCTTTTTATAAAGAGGATGCTCCTTACTAAGATCATTATTCAATCCGTTTAGTAGACGATCCTCATCTATAACTTGAATATTGTTAAAAGAGGTATCAAAGGCCAATGCATTTTCAAATGCCAGCATCAAAAGCAAAAGAAATGGGAGAAGTTTTAAGAAGCTCATTCTGAGCAGCTTATAGGAATCACTCTCTCCTTCAAGGAGCAATTCCATGCCCTTAGAAGAGCTTCTCTTTTTCAAGTAGTTAAACATAACTTCCTATCGGAAGTTATTGATTATTGTTTATTAGCTGACAATTTTGATTTTTAAAAAAACTGTCTAAAAACTGACTACTATTCTTCTCACTATAAAAATCTAAATAATTTTTAAGAAAATACCGAAAATGACCTATGGGTGCTAAGAAAATAGAACAAAATGAAATTCAAACCTGCTCGATAACTGGACGTCAATTCTTGACCAGTGAATTCCCTAAGTTATGTAGCTGTTGTAAAAAAGAATTTGCTGAAAGACAATCTTATTGGGATCAAACCTCTCCTCTAGAAAACGGCAACTACTCTAGAGGTAATAAAAACCATGTCTTTGAATACAGAAACTGCAACGACTGCTCTTCAACCTTAGTTATAAAATTTGTGGATGAAAGAGATGCATCTGCAGAAGGAATAAAAAGAAGAGAGCAATGGAAGCAGCAATTTCAATTTCTAGTCTCTAATGGAATTCCAGAAGAAAGAGCCAAATCAATTCTTGCCAGCAAAAAGAACTATTAATCTAAATTTTTCTCTTTCCTTAAAATACTCATGGCTATTTTTACGCCATCGACAGCTGCGGAAGTTATTCCACCAGCATGACCGGCTCCCTCTCCACATGGGTAAAGCCCAGAATGAGAAAGGGACTCCAGAGTGTCCCGGTCTCTTTCAATTGTAACTGGAGCCGAAGTTCTAGTTTCTGGTGCGATAAGAATAGCTTTTTCGGAAAAACCTTTTAAAGATTTTTCAAATTTACTAAAGGCGTTTTTTAAATGATCCGTGATAAAGGATGGAAGAATATTTTGTAAGTCCTCTCTAAAGATTCCAGAAGGGCAGCTAGTTTTCGGGTTATCCCCGGTACCTATTTTTCCTTCTAAAAACCTGTCTAATTCTATAAATGGGACTTCTTTTTTATTGGCCTTGATTTTTGAAAGATTGTAAGCGGCCTTTTCGATATTTCTTTGAAACTTCATACCGGCCAAGAGCTCACCATCAAAATCTTTTCCCGCTTCAACCGAGACGACTAAAGCACTGTTAGACCATGGAGAATTCCTTGCGTAGTTACTCATCCCATTGACAACTAATCCGTTATTTTCAGTTCCACTTGAAAGGACATAACCACCCGGACACATACAAAATGAGTAAGTTCCCTTTTTCGTTTCAGGATTTTCCCAAGAGAGGCGATATCTAGCGGCACCAAGGTCATACTTTATATATTCTCCGTATTGAATATAATCCATATGCGAGCGAGGATGTTCTATTCGCACCCCAACAGCAAAACTTTTTGGTTTCATGGCGACATTTAGCTCTTCTAAATGTTCATACATATCACTTGCTGAGTGACCAGTGGCCAAGACAACATTATCACTCACTAGTTTTTGTCCGTTATTTAGACTTACGCCTACAATTTTTTTGTCAACAAAGTCTAGGCCTTCAACTTTAGTATTATAGTGAATTTCACAGCCCTTCTCTTGTAGATATTCAGATACTTTACCAATAAGAACTCTAATTTTATTTGAACCTAAATGTGGATTAGAAAGATAGGCTGTATCCTCTGGCGCGCCAAAGTCCACTAAGCGATTCATCACATAGTTTACATAGGGAGACTTAATTCTCGTAATGAGTTTACCGTCGCTAAAAAGTCCTGCTCCGCCTTCTCCATAACAAACATTGCTTTCTGGATTGAACTCCCCATAGCGCCAAGCTTTTGCTATATCTTTCATTCTTTTATGGGCCCGCTCCCCCCTTTCTACAATTATCGAAGGAACACCATAGTCAGCTAATCTTAAAGCGCAAAAGAGTCCTCCTGGACCAGCTCCTATGATAATGGGCTTTTTACTAAGAGCTCCTAAATTTTTGAACTCCTCTTTTATGATAGAGAATTTCTCTCCTGATTTTATTAATTCCAAAGAGTATTGGTAACGAGGTCTTTTCCCGCGGTTTGCTCCTCTAGCGTCTAAACTTTGAGAAAGAATGCGAAAGTCATTGTATTCTGGAAATCGTTTAGTGACTTCCTGCTCCAAATCCACTTCAAAATCTAAGGTTAATTGTATTCTCTTTGCCATATATACGGACTATAATAGCGAATCTGGAGAGGAACTTGAAGGCTAAGATTATTATCATTGGAAATGAGCTACTTTATGGCCGTATTGCTGACACAAATGGGCCTTGGTTGGCCAAATGGCTGGATGCTAGAGGTATTGAAGTCTGTGAGATACAGGTCTTGCCTGACGAAAGAGAAGTCCTCCTTAGGGCCTTTGAGGACGGTTTAAAGAGCTGCGACCTTATCCTAACTTCTGGAGGAATTGGTCCCACTAAAGATGATATGACCAAGTCCCTTTTAGCCGAGTTTACGGGAAAAAAGTTAAGACCCTGTGAAGAAACCGCGAAAATTGTAATAGAGAACTATAAATACTATGACCGCGAATGGACTCCAGATTTAAACTCTTATCATCATATTCCTGAAGATTTTATTGCTACCCCAAATCCAAAAGGGTTGGCCCCAGGTTTAGTTTTTATTAATAATAATAAATTAATTGCCGCCGCTCCCGGTGTTCCAAGAGAGCTTAAGGCAATGGTCGAAGAAGAGTTTGCTCCCTATATTGATAAACTTTTCAAAGAGAAGTACAGCCCTAAAAGTCGAATTGTGATTAGAACAGCGAGAGTTCCAGAAGAAAAAATTTTTAAAGAACTCTGCCCAACACTTTGGGATGAGCTTAGTCAGTTTGGCTTAGTTAGCTCTCTTCCCCAGGTAATCGGTGTTGATATAGTCGTTACACTTTCAGGTTCAGACCCTTCAGATGAACTAGTTAAGATCAAAAAACTTATTGAGAAATCAGCACTTAATGAGCATGTTTGGCAGTGGGACAATACCCCTCTTCCAGAACTCGTCATTAACGAAGCCCGTAATAAAAAGTTAACTTTTGCCTTTGCGGAGTCTTGTACAGGGGGCCTAACCGCCAGTAGGATCACCGATATTCCAGGATGTTCAGATGTATTTATCGGGAGTCTAGTTACTTACTCAAATGATGCAAAAACAAATATTCTGGGAGTAAAGCAGCAGACTTTAAAAAAGTTTGGCGCTGTAAGCGAAGAGGTAGTCGAAGAGATGGCCTGCGGGCTTTTAGATAAAATTGGAGCGGACTTGGTCTTAGCTTTCAGTGGTATTGCTGGCCCTACCGGAGGAAGTGAATCTAAACCTGTCGGAACCCTAGCCTTGGCCTCTGGAAAAAAAGGTGAAATAGAAAAATCAATATTTAAGTTCGCAGGAGATCGAGAGCGATTAAAACTTCGATTTTCTGAAATAGGTCTCTTTTATCTTCTTAAGCTGATTAGAAATTACTGACCTAATTTTGAAAAATCAATTGTCGTATTATCAATAGACTCTTCAAGGCTTTTTTCTTTTTTCGCCTCAACGTTCGTATTTGCTGGAGCAACACTGGCCGGTTCTTTTTTATTTTTTAAGTCTTTATTTATCATTTGATTAGCGGCTCCGGATTGAATCTTCTTCTTGGCCATCTCACTGTACTTTTCAAAATCCTTATCATTAAGTCCGTTTAACTCTTTTCTTGCTTTAGCTGCTTGCTCAGGAGTGATACGACCCATCTTAACCATAGAGTCCAGCATTTTTGCAACTTCAGCCTTATCAATTTTCATTCCTTTAAGCATGCCCATCATTCCTGCGTCCATAGCATTAACAGAAAACGAAAATAAAAAAAGAAGGCTGATAATCAATTTCATACTAAACTCCAAGAAATATTTTGTTGTTATATCCTACCTTACTTCTCGGTTTTATCTCCGATATATTTAGTAATCTAAATATATGAGCTTTTTGCCACCAAATTTTGGCGAAAAATACTTGTGAATTTCTCTTCATCGCCTTTTATATCAAGTAGTTACAAATAGGATGAAACGAATCAGCCTACCCCCTAGGATAATAGCTATAGAGATAAAGAACAGCATTAATTTGCCGAAAAGAAGATAGGTGATGAAAAAGAGCAAGGCTGCCACATTTTTTAATCGTTTTAATGCCATATTAATTTTGGTGGGCCTACTTGTTTTTTCTTCTTGCGTACAAAGCCCAAATGGAAAAAGAAAAAAGTCTGGAAGCTCTGATCAAAAAACCTCAAATGGTGGAACACCTAATACGCCAACCTTTTCAAATAGCTTAAACTTTTTTCAAAATGGCTCCACTCAATCAAGTTCTAGCTTAACAATAAATACAGATTTTTCCGACACCTTTTACTTGCGAGGAGATGAAGTTGATAACTTAATCAATCCATCCAATAAAAGTATCGTTCAATGTATGGTGGTTAGATTTCAACAAAGTCTAAACAATAAGCTTTTGGTTATTGCCTTATCACCTCAGTTCTTTTTCAATTTTAGCACCCAAACTCAGGAGTACTATTATTTAGCTTCTCCTTCAGAGGCTAATACAAACCAAACTTTTTGTAATAAGCCCGGAATAAACTCTGCCCTAACAACTGATTTTCCTGGTGAAACAATATCATATTCACTAATCGATATTTGCCCTTCTTGTGTTTCTTCACTTTTATCCTCTGATCCTGTTCAGGTTAGAACTTCAGGAGGAACACAAATTACAAATATTGAAACAAATTATCTTTCAATAAGACTTACTAATAATAGTGGGACTGTTAACAATGGACCAAGCTGTGGTTCATCTCAAGAATGTCAATCAAAGGGTTTTGATTGTTGTAGCCTAGGCCAATGTGTTAACGATAAGCAACTCAAAGATGGTACGGATACGACTAGTGCAGAGTACTTACAGGCTGAGCAAGATATCTTTTCAAACCCTTCGAATATTTTTAACTACCCTAACTTTTATCACCTATGTTCAGTAAATGTTCCAGTTGTTCCTACTCCTACTCCACCTGTTGATCCAAGTATTGAAGCAGCATTAAAGTTTACTAGGCTTAAAGAGTTATATGAATGTACTACACCTGTTGAAGGTGAGATGAGCTTATGTACTCTAACTTTTGAAGATGCCGACATAAATTCAACTTATCAAACAGGTCTAGATGATAGAAGCTTCTTTGATATTTATACTGGAACAAACCCTGTGCCAGAACATTCAATAGAGCAGATTATCTATGCAGGTGAAATCCTATTTAGTAATAGAACTTTCCTAAAAGACAATTTTACCATTAATGGAATCAGTAGTACATCAAGTGGTGCTCCACAAGGAAATGATACGATCACAGATGCAGTAAGTATTTTCCTAGATCCAACTTATCAAATATCTAATTCAGCACCAAATCAAACTCTTAAAGTTCAATATAGAATTGATGGCTCCTGTAAGCGAGTAAGCTCAAATCTAGCAAAATGTGAAAAGCATTATGTTCAAGGTGAGAACTTAAGTAAGGTCACGGATCACTTCCCGGCCAGTAATGAATTCCTTCTTCCCTTTTATGCCGATACGAATAAAACAATAAAAGTGGAAGTTGACGATACAACCAAGCTTCAGGGGTCTGAATGGGTTTTAACTCTAACTTCTCCAGCTAAGGTAACTTTTCAAGGTGTTGGTCTTCAAGTTTACGATACTCAAAAAATTAAAATCACTTATTTTGTTGATTTAAATTCATTTGATGTTCTACAAAAAGTTGAAGAGGCTGCAAATGAAATTAAAACGATTTGTGATTGCGGAACTGGAGACTGTACATTAGAAGAAGTCGTCGTTAACAATGCTGTGGTTGACTACTCCTGTAAGTACCCAGAGCCAGATATTCCAGCTCCCCCACTTCAACAAACTGTGCTTTTAAGTTCAAAAACTGTACCTGTTCGTTATTATGACGCTGATGGAGTATATCAATCAGATGTTACATTTAACTCCAAGCCTCAAGAAGGAACCGCCTTTAAATATGAAAATGGAAACTTATTAAAGCCAAACAATATTGATAACTATATTGGATTCAACGAAATTTACGGCTCAATTACTTCGATTGGGACAGATGCTAAATCAGCTAAAGAAGTCCCTGTAATTAAAGGTAGAAATTACGATATCTTTGTCGATACTGGAACTTTTTCCAGCTGTTTCTTCTGTGGTACAGATTACTTTAGCGGAGTCACAAAGCTCTTTCCTGCAAACTTTCTTAATAAAGGTGGGGGCTACTCACCCGACTTACAGACAACAAACCCAATTCAGGCATCGACCTACCCCGCTCACGACAAGATCTTTGGAAGGGCCTGTTTTGTACCAGCGACCATGATTCCTTGGACGCATAAAACTTCATCTGACCGTCAACAGCAAAGAAAAAGTAGAATGGCCGCACAGCACTTCCTATTTGCCAACGGGTATCAAAGAGACTGGTTTGGATTTGATTATGGTTCGGTCATAGGATCTTTTGATGGAGTACGTTGGTTTGCTATTGGAAACCAAAGAAGAATTAAGTCTGAATCAACAAAACTCTTTCTGGCAGTGAATTCCTATTTTGGAGATCAAACTATTGAGAGTACCTTTACTGTAGTTGTCTCAGACGCCTCTAGCACGGCTCAAAGTGGTTCTACAGTGACCACTGACTTCGACTCCGATGGAGCTCAATGTCAGCAGAATCATCTTTGTAATACGGATCGCGACTGTGCCACTCAACTAGGTTGGGAATACGTTTGCGAAACGGTCTCTACGATTAAGACCAAATGGCCCAGGTTTGACTCCAATGGACTAGAAGTTCCGGAACTTGAGCCACAAGAAAACTTAATAAACCTCTTAGGCGGTCTTGGTGGCGCAACCAAAAGATGTGTCTACCGCGGAAGAGGTGCTCCCTGTAATACGGATTACCAAATTAATGATCCCTCTAATAGCTATTCTGGTACAGACAGTGAAAAACTTCATGCCTGTACCTCAAATACCTATTGTCAGCAATTCCTTCAAGGTGTTCAGGTAGAAAAATTTAATAATAAGATTGCTCGTTTTGGAAAGTCAGTTAAGGTACAAAATTCTAGTTCAACGGTTTTAGAAAATGATTTAGATGAGTTTGGACTAGGAGCGAGATTAATTGGAAGACCCTACTCTTATCACGGAGACGAGGCTATAACGACGGATGCTCAGTCCGCCTTAAGCAATAATAATATTTCTGCTATTTGTATCCCCGGAAGAAACCCTTCTGATGATAATGTTAAAGATGGAAATGAAAATATTCCTGGACCTTCTCATTTAGGTGATCAGGTAACTGGAATGGGAATGTCTCAAACAGGAAATATCTCAGATGTCTATTTAAGCTCCTGCTCAATTTTTAATTCATCAGGTGATTATATACTTTTTGATAATGCATTAAAGAATAATCCTTTAAGTGACCCGGCCGTACAAATTTTAGCGGGAAGCCAGGCAATCTCAACAAATTCACTAAATGTTCTAGGCTCCATGGCACAAAAGACTTTCACTGTTGATTTTGAAAACACACAAGTAACAGGAGTAAATTTTCAGCAAAATAGATGTTTAAGAGCGCCAGGTGCCGCTTGTCATACAGACCTTGAATGTGCCCCCTCTAAAACAATTACTGAACAGTTAAATGGCCTCGACCCTGATGATTCTAATTTATATACTTCTTTAAATAAATACGAAATTCAGTTCTGGAAAGAAAGACTAATCTGCGGTCAAGAGGTCCTTCCTACCGATCCTAGTTACGATCTCACTAATAATAGATGTTGCCGCGAACGTGGGAACCAATTTACGATAGGTAATTTTTACGACCAATCTGACTTTGGTGCAAATGACCCTAATATTCCGGTTATAAATAACACAGAAATTCCAGGAATCGGTATCTCACTATCAAATTCTAGTCGTTACTCTAGAACCGCTACAATGTTTGATAAGCTAAGAGATACGACAAACCCTGAGCCTCAAATTAGGGCCGCAAGAGCTGACCAATGTGGAACTGGTGGAGCTACGGCAGCTGACTGTACCAGATTTGATGACCCAACTGATGACTTTAGAAATCAATGGAAAACAATTTCTACCATCGGTCAAAGAACTTGCTGTACAGGACATTGGATCAGACATTTTGATTCAGATGATAATGGCGGCGGGCATACTTGGGGAAGTAATAAGCATCAAGATGTTCCAAAAGAATCCTTCAAATGTATGAACTGGACAACTTGCGTGGCCGGTTCCACCTGTAGCAATACAGGTGACTTTATTTGCGATCATGTTGAAGAACCAGACGATGCCGCCTGTAAACAACGTGAAACAAGTAACTCAGAAGCCACGACTATCTTTAATTGGCTTAACACTCTGGAGCTTACCGGTATTCCTCAAATAGGCGTTAAAACGGAAGACTTTACTAATCTCTTTTGTAAAGTAAGGCCTGACGATCAAACTCTCCCAGGTGATTTTGTGATGCCAAACCTAATAAAGGCCTTGGCCGGTGAAGACGCTGAATACAGAGATTCATTAAATGATCGCCTTTATTCTGCTGCCGACCCTGATAACTTTGAAACAGGAATTAAACAGGTTTTCTCTGATGATACTTTTAGCTGCTGTCTTCCAACAGGAACACAAATGAATCCGGGTGATGACCCCAAGCTTTGTTGTACTGGCCTTATAGCAAATACTCAAAATAATGGGACAATCTGTGCTTTACCAGACTTTACCAATGTAACTGTTTATTTCAATAGGTTCGTCTCTTCCGCTGCTAAAGACGTAGCCGAGTCACAAATTGATGCTGATACTGGATATATTACCAATCCAATCATTGTTGAAAACCTAGCTTGCCAAGAGCAGGTATGCGCCTCTGGTGCCCTTGCAAGAGGTATCTCTTTAAGTAACTTAAAAATTCCGGGTAAAGAAAGTAATCCGAAAACTTTTAGACGCTTTATTGATGAAAACTCTCAGGCCACAAACGCCAATGGATTAGCGGACCTCTACGATGCCGGTCTTAGATGGAATGATGATGTTTACTGTGTTCCAAACGCACTAGCAACCTCTGGCGCACCTGAAATTAAGTTCACAATCTGTAACTAGTGAAAACTGACCTACTACCGTGGTGATGAACTTTACTCCCAAGACTAGC